>VFQT010002024.1_pt1 | contig 22029 bp, 17 predicted proteins | sample 3512381 | NCBI WGS metagenome assembly VFQT01 (sample SAMN10412376, study PRJNA504923) | tailings metagenome | isolation source: Relicate 2 Philex TSF3 active mining site | place: Philippines: Tuba, Benguet | collected 2017-08-29
TGGGTGCACTACAAGTACGCCATCGAAAAGGGCATCAACGTGTTCATGGAGAAGCCCGTCACCGTCGACGGTCCCACCTCCCGCCGCATGTTCGACCTGAACAAGAAGGCGCTCGAGAAGGGCATCAAGGTCGGCGTCGGTCTGATGTGCCGCCACTGCCGCGTGCGGGGCGAACTCTTCGACCGCGTCCGCAATGGTGAAGCCGGCGACATCATCGCCATGCGCTGCTACCGCATGCACGGCCCGGTGGCCTCCGGGTTCTCGGTCAAGAAGCCCGAGGGTCGCAGCGAGCTCCTCTGGCAGATCGAGCGCTTCCACAGCTTCCTGTGGGCCTCGGGCGGCGCCTTCAACGACTACTACATCCACAACATCGACGAGAGCTGCTGGATCAAGAACGACTGGCCGGTGATGGCGCAGGCCTCCGGCGGCCGCCACTACCGCGGCGACAACGTCGACCAGAACTTCGACAACTACTCGGTGGAATACACCTTCCCCGATGGTTCCAAGTTGATGCACTACGGCCGCATCGTTCCGGGCTGCCACGACCAGTTCGCCAGCTACGCCCACGGCAGCAAGGGCTTGGCGGTCATCTCCGAGAACGGCCACGCGCCGTCCAAGGCCCGCATCTACAAGGGCCAGGAAATGAAGCCCGAGAACATCGTCTGGCGCGGTCCCCGTCAGGAGCCCGACCCCTACCAGATGGAGTGGGAAGACCTCACCGACGCGATCCGCAACGACAAGCCCTACAACGAGGTCGATCGCGGCGTGCGCGCCAGCCTCGTCTCCTCGATGGGCCGTATGGCCGCCCACACCGGCCAGATCATCACCTACGATCAGATCCTCAACAGCGACCACGAGTTCGCTCCGGGCATCGAGAACTTCCGCATGGATTCTCCGGCCCCGGTTCTCGCCGACGCCACCGGTCACTACCCGGTGCCGGCCCCCGGCCTGAACAAGAAGCGCGAGTACTGATCCAAACGATCACGTAGAGAACGCTTCTCTCCATCCCCGGTGCCGGCAACGGCCCCGGGGATTTTCGCGTCGCCCCATCGCGGTGCCGTCAGAGGTGGGGTAGTTGGAAGGCGGGGAGATGTCGGAAGGACGCGGCCTCGCGGTTGGGCTCCGCGGGAGCGGTCCTGCCCTCGCAGGGAAGCTCGGGGAAGGGGAGGCTTTCGCGCGGGGCGCGAGGGACTTGGTGATCGCTTCCAGTGCTCGCTCCGGCCCGCTCCCGCTGCCACCGGTGCCGCCGGAGTGGTGCGCCTGCTCCGACACGCAGGAGACGCTTTGGGGTCTCCTACTCGCCCGCTCGCCAATCCACCACCTTCAAACCGGGCACGCGTTTCAGGTCGCTATCGTGGGTGACCAGAGTCAGTCCATGGACCTTGGCCGTCGCGGCGATCTGGCAATCGGCGAGGGCGATGCTGTGCCCGCCGGCTTCCATGGTGGCCCGCATGATTCCGGCCTGCTCAGCGGCCTCGGCGTCGAAGTTCAGGATGGTGATGCCGTTCAGGAAGGCATCCACGGCGGCGGTGAGCTTCGGGGATCGCCGACGGGCAGCACCGTATTGGAGCTCCATGACGGTGACGGCGCTGATGGCCACATCGGAGGGTTTGGCCTTTTGAATGCGTTGCACCACCCCACCCACGCCGCGCAGATAGTCGCTGACGGTGCAGGTATCGAGTAGGAATCTCACGCGAAGGGGTCCCGTGCCGGTTCGTTCCTGCCTGGACGCACGATGGGTTCGTCCCAGGTGCCTGCACTCGCAAGGAACGCATCGGACCAGGCATCGAGCACGGGTTCGATGACGATCGTGTTGCCTTCCCACCGTTCCCGCACGCGGGTGCCCCGGGGAAGACGACAGTCACCGACCAGTCGCACAGCCAGACTGTTGCCGACTTTGAAGACCACGGTTTCGATGCTCATACGGAATAGGATATCCATTAAGGATATCAGTTCAAGAGGTGAAGAGGAACGGACGAGGGTACGACTCTCAGCACGACCCGCGGGTTCCGTTTGGAAAATGCAACGAGGATGGCAGCCCAGTCATCCATCTGGCGCGCGGAGGACGCGCGATGTCGTCAATGACGGCCCTGCGCTCGCGGGGAAGCTCTCAGGAAAGGTTGCTTTCGCTCTCTGCGCCGGGAGAGGGGTTCGATCCCTTCCAAAGCTCGCGCCGACCAGATCCCGCGACCGTCTGCGGGGCAGATGAAAGGCGGTGGCAAGGTTGACGGACGGGGCGGTCGAACCGCATCTTAAGCACTCACCGTCCATCCATGAGCACCGCGTCATCGTCGAATATCGAGTCCCATCTCAAGGAGTCCCGCGTCTTCAAGCCGTCGAAGGAGTTTGCCGCCAAGGCTCACATCCGATCCATGGCCCAGTACAAGAAGCTGTGGACCGAGTCGGTGAAGAATCCGGAACGCTTCTGGAAGAAGCAGGCCGAGACCGAGTTGGTGTGGATGAAGCCGTTCAAGAAGGTGCTGCAGTGGAAGGTGCCCTTCGCGAAGTGGTTCGTGGGCGGGCAACTCAATGTCGCCTCCAACTGCCTCGACCAGTGGCTCGGTACCGCCACGGCCAACAAGGCCGCGCTCATCTGGGAGGGCGAGCCGGCCACCGATGGGGCCCCGGGCGAGGAACGCGTGCTGACCTACCGCCAGTTGCACCGCGAGGTCTGCCGTTTCGCCAATGTGCTCAAGCGCAACGGGGTGGGCAAGGGAGACCGGGTGATCCTCTATCTGCCCATGATCCCGGAGGCCGCCATCGCCATGCTGGCCTGCGCCCGCATCGGCGCGGTGCACAGCGTCGTCTTCGGCGGCTTCAGCGCGCAGTCGGTGGCCGACCGCATCCAGGACTGCGGGGCCAAGCTGGTCGTCACGGCCGACGGCGGTTATCGCCGCGGTGCGGTGGTGCCGCTCAAGAAGAACGTCGACGACGCCCTTCTGATTCGCGACGCCTCGGGCCAATCCCTCACGTCGACCATCGAGAAGGTCGTGGTCGTGCGCCGCTGCGGCAACGAGGTGCAGATGACCGAGGAGCGTGATGTGTGGTGGCACCGCGAGTTGCAGTACGTGTCCGATGAATGCCCGGCCGCGAAGATGGATTCCGAGGCCCCGCTCTTCATCCTCTACACCAGCGGTTCGACCGGCAAACCCAAGGGCATCCTGCACACCACGGCGGGCTATCTGTTGGGCACCAAGCTGACCTCCAAGTACGTCTTCGACCTCAAGCCCGAGGATGTGTACTGGTGCACGGCCGACGTCGGATGGGTCACCGGCCACAGCTACATCGTCTACGGTCCGCTGGCCAACGGGGCGACGGCGCTGATGTACGAGGGCGCCCCCAACTGGCCCGAGCCCGACCGCTTCTGGCGCATCATCCAGAAGTACAGCGTGTCGATCCTCTACACCGCGCCGACCGCCATTCGGGCCTTCATGAAATGGGGCGACGAGTGGGTGAAGAAGCACGACCTGTCGTCGCTGCGCCTGTTGGGCAGCGTCGGTGAGCCCATCAATCCCGAAGCCTGGACCTGGTACCACAAGGTGGTCGGGGGCGGCCGTTGTCCCATCGTGGACACCTGGTGGCAGACGGAGACCGGCAGCATCATGATCACGCCCATGCCGGGCGCGACGCCGCTCAAGCCGGGCACCGCGACCCTGCCGTTCTTCGGCATCCTGCCCGAAGTCGTCGATGACGCGGGCAAGCCCGTGCCCAAGAACTCCGGCGGCAAGCTGGTCGTCCGCAAGCCGTGGCCCTCCATGCTCCGCGGTATCTGGGGCGACACCCAGCGCTACAAGGACACCTACTGGACCGAGGTGCCGGGCAGCTACTTCACCGGCGACGGCTGCCGGCAGGACAAGGACGGCTACTTCTGGATCGTGGGTCGCATCGACGACGTGCTCAACGTGGCCGGTCACCGTATCGGAACCGCCGAGGTCGAGAGCGCTCTGGTCAGCCACCCGTCGGTGGCCGAGGCCGCGGTGGTGGGGCGCCCCGATGAATTGAAGGGGCAGGCCCTGGTCTGCTTCGTGACCCTCAAGACGGGCCAGAAGCCTTCGCCCGAACTCAAGAACGAGCTGCGCAACCACATCGGCAAGGAGATCGGCCCGGTGGCCAAGCCCGACGAGGTGCGCTTCGCCGAGGCGCTGCCCAAGACCCGCTCGGGCAAGATCATGCGCCGTCTGCTCAAGCAGATCGCCAGCGGTATGGAGATCAAGGGCGACACCACGACGCTCGAAGACATCAACGTGATCGCCAAGCTGGCGGCCGGCGACGAGTGATGGGCAAGGAGTGAGGGTCGACGGCTATTGAGCCATCGGCCGCCTCCGATGCGAGGCTGACCATGCCGTCGGTCTCGTCGGTCTCGTCGGTCTCGTTGGGAAACCCCGGCCACCCACGGCGTCTTCGGACGTCGTGGACGGGGTTGTCATCGGGAGCGATCGCGCTGGAATCGGTCGCGTTCCCGCCGGTTGTGGGCCTTGAGGTCGAGGTGCACCTGGTTCAGTTCGCCCCCGATCTGGGCAATGAAGGTGGCACAGCTCGAAGCCAGAGCTCCGAATCCCTGCACGGTGTCCCGTTCGGCGTGGTCATCGGTGATCACGAGCACCTCGCCGTAGGCCTTGAACCGATAGGCGGCCCGTTCGATGAGGTCGTCGGCGGTCTGCCCCGCTTTCGAATACAGCACTTCGACCGCCCTCGGATCGGGAGATCGGGTCCGGCCATGCAGGCCTCCGCTCTGACCATCGAAGAACACGGTGATGGGGGTGCCCAGGGCCGCCTGGTATTCTTCGAGGCAGGCGATGAGCGCGTCGCGGGCCACGGCCGAATGTCGCGCCGATTTCGGAGCCAATTCGGGCCAAGCGTGCAGGAGGCTGTAGCCATCCACGAGGATGCGGATCAGAGGCATCGTGAGGCCGCAACCGTCCACGGATTTCCGGGCGATGCAAGGGTCGGAGTGGAGGGCCCGAGCGCGATCGGCCGGGTGGGGGGCGAGGCCGCCCGAATCCGACCGTCATCGCGCCTCGGAATCCCGCCACGCTGGGAGTTTCGGGGGGGCTTCGGGGGGCAATTGAACTCGGAAGGGCGGTGCCGTAGCCTCCGGCCATGATCTCCCGGAGGGTTTGGGCTGCGTGTCTGCTGATGCTGTGCGTGGGGCTTGGGGTCAGGGCCGAGGTTCGAGCTCCGTGGCATTCGGGGCGCGTCCAGGGTTCTCCCGAACCGCCGCCCCGCGCCCAGATCAACCGTGTGTTTCCGAAGCTCCAGTTCAAGGATCCGGTCGAATTGGTCTTCGATCCCTCGGGCACCCGGCTCTGGGTCTTGGAAGTGGGCGGCCGGTTGGTGTCGTTCGCTTCCCGGGCCGACGTCGGAGCGGCGGATCTTGCGCTCGATCTGTCCCAGGTGCGCCAACCCTTCGCCCAGGCGTTGGGGTTCGCCTTCCACCCGGGATTCGCCACCAACCGGTTCGTGTACCTGGTGTATGTGGTCCGCGACCGGGATCCGGCCGGGACCCGCTTGAGCCGCTTCCGGGTGGAACCGACCGACCCGCCCCGGGTGGATCCGGCCAGCGAGCAGATCGTCCTCACGTGGATGGGGGGTGGGCACAATGGCAGCTCCCTCCAGTTCGGGCCCGACGGATTCCTGTATGTGTCCACCGGCGACGCGGCCGCGCCAGAACCTCCGGATGTGCTGTCGACCGGCCAGAACCTCGACGACCGCCTGAGCTGCATCCTGCGCATCGATGTCGATCGGCCCTCGGGGACGAATGCCTTCTCCATCCCGCCCGGCAACCCCTTTGTCGGTCGACCCGGGGCGCTGCCCGAGATCTGGGCCTACGGCTTCCGCAATCCCTGGCGCATGTCGTTCGGGCCGGATGGGGCCTTGTGGGTGGGCGATGTCGGCTGGGAACTCTGGGAGACCGTCCATCGCATCCAGAGCGGCGGCTACAACGGCGGATGGAGCCGCATGGAAGGGCCCCAGTTGGTGAATGCGAACCAACACCCTCCCACGCCCATCCAGGAACCGGTGTTGGCCTTGCCGCACAGCGAGTTCGCCAGCATCACCGGGGGCTTTTTCCATGACGGCTCCGACGGATTGCCCGAGCTCAAGGGAGCTTATGTGTTCGGCGATTGGGAGACGGGCAAGGTGCGTGGGCTCCGATGGGAAGGGGATCGGATCGTCTGGAACGAGGAGTTGTGCGACACATCCCTCAAGATCATCGCCTTCGCCCGGGATCCGGCGGGCGGGTTGCTGCTGTTGGATTACCGCCCCGATGCCGGGATCCATCGCTTGACCGCCCGCAAGGGGACCGGCTCGGGCGGGGCCTTTCCGCGTCGGTTGTCGGAGACGGGGATCTTCGCCGACGTGGCCCGACAGGTCCCGGCGGCCGGCGTGGTCGAATACGCCATCACCGCGCCCCAGTGGGCCGACCATGCCCGGGCCCGGCAGTGGGTGGCCATCCCGGGGCAGGGCGTGGTGAAGACCCGGGTGGGGCGCGAGTCGCACGAGCGGCGCTGGGAGTTTCCCAACCAGTCGGTCCTAGTGAAGACCCTGAGCCTCGAACGGGAGGTGGGGCGTCCAGAATCGGCCCGTCCGATGGAGACCCAGCTATTGCATCAGAACGGCGACGGGTGGCAGGCCTACAGCTACCGCTGGAACGAGGCCGGCACCGACGCCGACCTGGTTCCGGCCGCCGGTGCCGTGGCCGAGTGGACCCTGCGCGACGCCCACGAGCCCGGCGGCGTCCGCACCGAGACCTGGCGGTTCGCCTCGCGGGCCGAATGCCTGCGGTGCCACAACCCCTGGGCCGGTCCGCCGCTGGCCTTCAATTTCGAGCAACTGCTGGGCAAGGCCGATCTGGGTGAGGCGGGTCGCTTGGCCTCGCTCGGCGTGCTGGAGATCCACGACGACCTCAGGTCGGTGGCCCGGATGCGCTCGCCGTCGGATGAGAGCGCCGATCTGGAGTCCCGTGCGCGGTCCTGGTTGAGCGCCAACTGCGCCCATTGTCACCGGTGGGGAGCCGGTGGTGCGGTGTCCCTCTTCCTCAATCACGATCGCCCGCTGGCCGACAGCCGCTTGATGGATGTGCCTCCGGCGCGGGGAGGTTTCGGCCTGCTCGAACCCCGACTCGTCGCTCCGGGGGATTCGTGGCGCTCGGTGCTTCTCCACCGCATCAGCACCGAGGGGGCCGGTCGGATGCCCATCCAGGGTTCGCGGCGCGTCGACGAGGCCGGCGTGGCCCTCGTGCGCCGGTGGATCGACAGCCTGTCGCCGCCGACGAATTCCGGGGTGGCCGTCCGTGCGGCCCGGTCCCGCCTGGCCTCGACACCCACCGAGGCGCTGCCGCTCGACGAGACCTCCGGCGCCTTGGCCCATCTCGGGCGCATGCCTCGCCCGGATCCCGCTGTGGTCCAACGGGCCCTCCGCTCCACGAACGGGCCGACCCGGGACCTGTTCCAACGCTTCCTGCCCGCCTCCCAACGGCGACGGGTGCTGGGTGAGGGTTGGGAGGCGGCGGCCCTGCAAGGCGTGATCGGGGACGCTCAACGCGGTCGGGCGATCTTCCATGCCGACTCGGGGCCCCAATGTGGCCGTTGTCACGAAGCACAGGGTCGGGGGCGTCGGTTCGGACCCGGGCTTGATGGCATCGGCTCCCGGTATGGGGGAACGGCCCTGTTGGATCAGATCCGCTGGCCATCCCGGCAGGTGGCTCCCGAGTATGCCCTCCACCAGATCGAGACACACGAGGGCCTCCAGTACAGCGGATTCGTCGTCTCCCGAGACGCACAGGCCCTGCGCCTGCAGACCGAAGGCTCAGGAGTGGTCACGGTGCCTCTCGACCGTCTCGCGAGCGACACCGTCTCCCCCGTCTCGGCCATGCCCGAAGGGTTGCTCGACGCGTTGACCCCTCAGGAGGCGGCCGACCTGTTGAGCTATCTGAGCGGTCTGAAGGCCGGGAACTGATCAGCCCATGTCGGCCGTGAAATACAGGATCCGGCTGCAGCTGGGGCAGGCCACGAGTTCCGATTGGCCCTTGGCCGAGACGATCGACTGGGTGGGCAGCTTCATGTGACAGCCCCCGCAGACGCCGCCGCCGACACCGACGATGAGAGTGTCGCCCTTGGTCTTGAGCAGTCGGTCGTAGCGACTGATCACCGACGGATCGTCGATGCCCGCGGCGGCCGTCGCGCGCGCCTCGGTGGCGGCGGCCAGTTCGTTGGCCAGATTCTTTTCGCGGGCGGCCAGGTCGGCCAACTGGCGGTCGGTTTCGGCCTTGAGGGCCGCGTAGGCCGCGGTCGCGACAGCCAACTGCCGGGTGGCCGTCTCGCTGCGCTCCATCAACTCCAACTGCTGGTCTTCGAGCCGTGAGATCTCCCGCTGGCTCGTCTCGATCTGATGCTCGTAGGCCTTGTACTGGTCGTTGCTCCGGGTCTCGTTCTGCTGGGCCCGCACCTTGCCGATGCGGTCTTTGAGGGCGTCGGCATCGAGTTCGAGCTTCTTGCGGTCGCTTTCGATCTGTTGGACCTGCTTCTTGATCGCGTCGTGCTCCGCGGCACCGGCGGCGGCCTTGTTCTGGATCAGTTGCCGTTGACCGGGAACAGCGGCGACCTCGGCCCGGACGCGGAGGAGTCGACGGTCGCGGTCCTGGAGCACCAGCAGTTTCTCGATGATCGGGAGCATGGGTGACCACGCTATCGGCTCGATCCCTGCGGGGCAAGGCCCCGGACTCGCACTCCCACAGACACACTGGCGCACCGCGAAGTAGGCGTTATCCTCAGGGCATGATGCGTTCTTATTCTTCAATGACAGGGTATCGGGGCGCGCTCTTGGCTGCGCTGCTGTCGGTGACGGTGCTGGGCAAGGATTCCTCGGCCGCGACGGCCAGTCCCGCGCTGGATTTGGCCCGGCAACTCAATCAGGCGTTCGTCGAGGTGGCCGACTCGGCCTCCAAATCGGTGGTCGTCATCAAGGTCAAGACCAAGGAAGACCGCGAGGGCGGCGAACTGGGCGGAAACCCCTTCCTGGAGCAGTTGCCCGAGGAGCAACGCCAGCAATTCGAGCGATTCTTCGAACGGTTCCGCGGTCAACAACCCCGGCGCCAGCGCTCTCAGCCCGATCCGACCGATGCCGAGGGCAATCCGTTCTACAACGGCCGTGGGTCCGGCATGGTCATGCGTGAAGACGGCTACATCCTCACCAACAACCATGTCGTCGAAGACGCCGAGGCCATTCTGGTGGTCTTCAAAGACGGTCGTGAGGTGAAGGCCGAGGTCCGCGGCCGTGATCCCGAATCCGATCTGGCGGTGGTCCAGTTGTCCGAGAAGGTGTCCGGGCTCGTTCCGGTCAAATTCGCCGACTCCGACAAGGTCAAGGTGGGCGAATTCGCCATCGCCATCGGGGCTCCCTTCGATCTCGAGTACAGCGTCACCTTCGGTCACGTGAGCGCCAAAGGGCGTCAGGTCGAAGACATGCGAACCTTGTCCGATCAGGATTTCATCCAGACCGACGCCAACATCAACGTGGGCAATTCCGGCGGTCCGTTGGTCAACATCAATGGCGAGGTCATGGGGGTGAACTCCATGATCCGCACCTCGATGGGCGTGGGGGTGGGCATCGGCTTCGCCATTCCTTCGAACCTCGCCCGTGAGATCGGCGACCGGCTCATCGACGAGGGGCGTTTCGTGCGGTCGTGGTTGGGTATCGGCATCGCCGACCTGCGCGAGTACCGCCGCTTCCGCGACATCGACACCAAGGCCAAGGATGGCGTCGTGGTGCGCTCCATCGAGCCCAACGGCCCGGCCTACGGCTCGGATCTCAAGCCGGCCGACGTGATCACCTCGGTCGACGGCAAGACCGTGTCGACCACCCAGCAGTTGCGCAGCCTCATCTCGCGCAAGAAGGCGGGCACCGAGGTGGTGCTCGATGTGTTCCGGCGCGACGAGAAGATCCGCATCAAGGTGAAGCCCGACGAGAAGCCCACGCGCGACACCCTTGCTTCCAACCGCAAGTCCAAGTCGCCCAAAGAGGCCGCCGGCGTCATGGAATTGGGCATGACCGTCAAGCCGTTGACCAAGGACTTGGCCAAGCAATTCGAAGTCGAAGTCACGGGCGGGGTGATTGTCACCGAGGTCCAACCCGGATCGCTCGCCAGCCGCTACGACATCAAGCCCGGTGACATCATCACCGACATCAATCACGAGCCGGTGCGCAGCCCCAAGGAGTTCCAGACCGAGGTCGCCAAGGCCAAGGGGCGGGTGCTGGTGAGCTTCATCCGCGAGGGCACCCAGCAGTTCGAGGTGCTCAAGGAGCGCTCGAAATAACGTCCCGACCCGGCCCGGTCGGGATCACCGGGGCGGCGACCTCCGATTCCCAATTCCCGATTCCCAATTCCCGATTCCAAAATCAGGCCCGGATTCCACCAGGGGATCCGGGCCTGTTCGTTGTCACGCAAGGCCCCGCTCCTGTCGTCGAGGCAACACCGGCTACCGAGTGCCCCGGGGCCGCCTCAGGATTGACCGCGGACGATGGCCACCACCGAGCGGGCCGGGTCGAGGTAGCGCTGGGCCGTGGCGCGGATTTCGTCGGCCGTGACCGACTCGAACCGCTGGGTCTCCGACTCGAAATGCGCGTAGCCCAGTCCGTACAGCTCGTCGAGGGCCGTGCTCATGGCAAAGCCTCCGAGGTCTTGTCGGCCGATCTTCCGCTGGCCGATGATCTTGGCCTTGGCCCGGGCCAATTCCTCATCGCTCAGGCCTTCGGTGCGCAGGATTTCGGCCTGGGCGCGGAGTTCCTGCTCCACCAGGGCGATCTTTTCGGGCGCGGTCCCGCAGTAGAAGGCGAAGTATCCCGGCGTCTGGCCCGTGAGCAGGTTGGCGCCGACATAATAGGCCAGCCCGAGTTCATCGCGGATGCGCATGAAGAGGCGCGAGCCCATGTCGCTGCAGGCCTCTTGGATCAGTTCGAGGGCGAACCGATCGGGCGACGTGAGCTGGGTTCCCGGGAACCCGAGGGCCAGCACGGCCTGCTCCTTTTCGCGGGACTCTTCGGACCGCGGGGCCGGAGTCACAGGGGCCAGGGCGGGCAGGGGCGGGCGGGGCACGTCGTTCCAGGCTCCGAGGTGGGTTTCGAGCGATTGGCGGAGGGCTTCGGGGTCGACATCGCCGAAGACCGCCAGCACCGCATTGCCCGGCACGGTCCAGCGGGCATGGAACTCGCTCAGGGCTGCCGAGCTCAGGCTCCGGATGACCGATTCGCTGCCCAGCGAATCGAGGCCATAGCCCTGTTCGCCGAAGAGCCCCCGCCTCATCGCCTTGAAGGCGCACTGTAGCAGTTGGTCGCGTTGCCCGCGCAGGGCGGCCAACTGGGCTTCGCGTTCCCGTTCCAAGGCCGAGGCCGGGAAGCTCGGGCGCAGGAGGATGTCGCTGAACAGTTCGAGGCCGGATTCGAGGTCTTCGCGCAGGAATTCGCCGCTCAGGCCGAAGGTGTTGTTGCCGCCGTAGGCCTCGATGCTGCCGCCGAGGCTTTCGATCTGATGGGCGATGTCTTCGGCCGAACGGGTGGGGGTGCCCTTGATGAACAACCGCGACAGCATCGAGGTGATCCCCGAATTGGCTGGGGTTTCGACGCGCAAGCCGCCCTCGAAGACCGCTCTCAGTTCCACGAAGGGCAGGCGGTGGTCTTCCTTCACCAGAACCCTCAGCCCGTTGGATAGGGTCATCTTGAGGATCGGGTGGGTGACGACCCGGGGGCTTTCGAATTCCTTGGGCGCACCGGCCTCTTTGGGCAGCAGCGCGAACACCGTGCGGTTGTCGTCGCGCAGGTAGGTGCGCGCCACGCGGATGAGGTCGTCGGGAGTGACCGCTCGCACGGCCGCCAGATAGCGCTCCGAGAAATGCAGATCCTGGGTGGCGATCCAATTGCCGCCCAGGTCCTGGGCCTGACCCTCCATGGTCTTGCGGGACGACAGGGTCCCGACGGTGAACTGCTTCACGGCCTTGGCCAGCTCGGCGGCCGATACGGGTTCACGCGTGATCCGCGCCAATTCCCGCAGAATGGCCGTCTGCGCCTCCGGGAATCGACCGCCGTCGCAGACACCGCTCACCCCGAAGAGCCCGCTCAGGCCGGGCGTGTAGATCCACGCGCTCACCGAGTGCGTCAGCGCATGGCGTTCACGCACCGCCTGGTACAGTCGGGAACTGCGCCCGCCGCCCAGCACCGTGGACAGCACGTCCAGCACGGGGATGTCGGGGTGGGTCAGGTCGGGGATGTGCCATCCGAGATGGAAATGCGCATGCTCGACCGGGGCCAGTTCGAGCTCCTCCCGGGGCGACATTTGCCGGGGCTCGGGCAGTAGGTAATTCACCGGGATCGTGCGCGCCTGGGTTCCCTCGTAGGCTTTGCGCACCTGCTCGATGACCGCGTCGGCCTGCACATTGCCCACCACCACCAGGAAGCAATTGTTCGGCGCGTAATGGGCGCGGTAATAGGCCAAGAGGTCGTCGCGGGTGATCCGGTTGAACAACTCCAGCAGGCCGATGACCGGATAGCGATAGGGGCTCTTGGTGTAGGCGGCCGAAAAGAGGCCTTTGCTGGAGCGACGGCCCGGGTCGTCTTCGCCCATGTCCATCTCGCGGCGGATCACGTCGAGTTCCTTCTCGAGTTCGTCGGCGGGCAGCGTCGCGTTCTGGAAGATGTCGCAGAGAATGTCGATGGCCGTGGTTGCACCCGAATCGGGCACGTTGATCCAATACACCGTGCGGTCGAAGCTCGTGTAGGCGTTCATGTAGCCGCCGGCGGCCTGCACCTCCTGATCGATGCGACCCGCCCCCCGGGTGCTGGTGCCTTTGAAGAGCATGTGCTCCAGCACGTGCGACAGCCCCGCTCCCAGCCAGGATCCCTCGTGGATGCTGCCCGCTCGAGCCCAGGCCTGCACACTCACGACCGGTGCCGAGGCGTCTTCGCGGATGATCAGTTCCAGCCCGTTGTCCAGGCGATGGACTCGCACTCCCGAGGGAATCTGGGGCAGGCAGGCGATCTCCGTGTCGTGCGGCAGTGAATGCATGGGAGCGGGATTGTCGGCGGGCCGGGCTGCGAGGCAAGCCTGCCGGCCTCGAAAAACCCGCGAGGTCGTTGCTGGTCCACTGGCGAAATGCACCCAGGGCAGGGGAGTTTGACCCGGGTGGGTGCCTCCGATAGCCTGAAATCCATGGACCAGCCGGCCGAATCCCCGTCATTTCCGGTCCGACGTCAGGTCGGTCGGCCATCGACTCCACGGCAGGTGCTCTGGCAACTGGAGCAGATGCGTCGGTTCGTCCAACAACACACCCATGGAAAACCCGCCATCGTCGAGGGAGACGCTTTCCCGGTTCGAAGAATTGTTGGCATGCCTCGTCCGGGCCGGGGTTGATTTCGCCGAAATCCGGGGCGGGTAATTCGTTGACGCCCGTTTCTTCTGCCCAACAGACTTGCGGAGAGTTCAAATCGCGCTCCTTTTCCCCCAACACACCATGAGCACTCCCTCCGCTTCCTCGACCGTTTCCAAAGGCCTTGAAGGCATCATCGCCGCCCACACACGGCTCAGTGACGTTCGCGGAGACATCGGGCAGCTCATCTATTGCGGCTACGACATCAACGAGTTGGCCGGCAAGGTGACCTACGAAGAAGTGGTGCACCTGCTGTACCACAACCACCTGCCCAACGCGAAGGAACTGGCCGACCTGAAGGCCGTGTTGTCGGGCTACCGCGAATTGCCGCAGGGAGTGATCGACCTGCTCACCAACCTGCCCAAGGACTGCCCGCCGATGCATGCCATCCGCACCGGGGTCAGCGCGCTGGGCTGCTACGACACCACCGCCGACGATGACAACATGGACGCCCAGCGCCGCAAGGCCCTGCGTCTCATCGCCCAGATCCCCGTCATCACGGCCTATTTCCACCGCTCCCGCCAGGGCCTGCCGCTCGTCGCGCCCGATCCCAAGCTCGGTGAAGCCGCCAACTTCCTGTGGATGATCGACGGCGAGAAGCCCTCCGTCGAAAAGGAGAGCACCATGGACATGTGCTACGTGCTCCATGCCGACCACGGCATGAACGCCTCCACGTTCAGCGCCCGCGTCACCATCGCCACGCTGAGCGACATGTACTCCGCGGTGACCACGGCGATCGGCACCCTCAAGGGCCCCCTCCATGGCGGTGCCAATGAAGGCGTCATCAAGATGCTCAAGGAAATCGGCTCTCTCGATCAGGTCGATGCCTACGTGGCCGACTGTCTGGCCCAGAAGCGCAAGATCATGGGCATCGGTCACCGCGTCTACAAGGTGCTCGACCCCCGCGCCCCGCACCTCAAGCGCATGGCCCAGATCCTGTCCTCGAAGCTTGGTGAGCCGAAGTGGATCCAGATGTCCGAGCGCATCGCCGAGATCATGCTCACGGAGAAGAACCTCCACGCGAACGTCGATTTCTACAGCGCCACGGTGTACTACAGCCTGGGTATCCCCACCGACCTCTTCACCCCGATCTTCGCCATCGCGCGCACCAGCGGTTGGACCGCCCACGTGCTCGAGCAGTTGGCCGACAACCGCCTGATCCGCCCGCAGTCGGTGTACACCGGACCGGTCGGCCTGACCGTTACCCCGTTGGCCCAGCGCGCCTGAACCGGTTCGGGGTGGCCCTCAGGGCCCCCTGAATCCCTGTTCGTGGGTGGCCTGCTCCGGAGTTGTCGCCGAGGCGTCTCTCTAGGGTTCCCGCCGCGAATACCCTGTCTTTTCGAAGTCAATCCATTGGAAGATCCAGCCTGAACTGAATGAACATCCACGAGTACCAAGCCAAGCAGTTGCTCAAGCAGCACGGGGTCGCCGTTCCCTCCGGTGAACCCTGCAAAACGGTCGCCGAGGCCAAGGCCGCAGCCGAGAAACTCTTCGCTGCCGGTCATACCCTGGCGGTCATCAAGTCCCAGATCCACGCCGGTGGCCGGGGCAAGGGCACCTTCAAGCACGGCTTCAAGGGGGGCGTCAAACTGGCCAAGTCGGTCGACGAGGCCGTGAACTTCGCCGAGAACATGCTCGGCAAGACCCTGGTCACGGTGCAGACCGGGCCCGAAGGGCGCGTGGTGCAGACGATCCTCGTGGCCGCTGCCGAGAAGATCCTCAAGGAGTTCTACCTGGCCGTGCTGCTCGATCGGGCCAACAGCCGCCCGCTCATCATGGCCAGCACCGAGGGTGGCGTGGACATCGAAGAAGTCGCCGCTCATTCCCCCGAGAAGATCATCAAGGAATGGGTCGATCCCGCCGTGGGCATCCAGCCTTATCAGGCCCGCAAGATCGCCAGCGGCCTCGGCCTCAAGGGCGACGCCTTCAATGGCGCCGTGAAGCTCATCATGGGCGTGTACAAGACCTGGTGGGAATGCGACGCCTCGATGGTCGAGATCAATCCCCTCGCCGTGGTGGAAACTCCGGCCGGCAAGGAAGCGATCATCTGCGTCGATGCCAAGATCGGCCTCGACGACAACGCCCTCTACCGCCACCCCGACATCCTGGCCATGCGCGACCTCGCCGAGGAGTCGCCGCTCGAGATCGAGGCCAGCAAGTTCGCCCTCAACTACATCAAGCTCGATGGCAGCATCGCCTGTCTGGTCAACGGTGCCGGTCTGGCCATGTCCACCATGGACATCATCCAGCACTTCGGTGGCATGCCGGCCAACTTCCTCGACGTGGGCGGTGGGGCTTCCAAAGATCAGGTATCCGCGGCCTTCAAGATCATCCTGAGCGACCCCAACGTGAAGGCCATCTTCGTGAACATTTTCGGCGGCATCATGGACTGCAACGTGATCGCCACCGGCATCGTCGAGGCCGTGCGCGAGACCGGTCTGAAGCTGCCGCTGGTCGTCCGCCTCGAGGGCAACAACGTCGCCGCCGGCAAGGCCACGCTGGCCTCGTCGGGCCTCACCATCATCAGCGGAGACACCATGGCCGATGCGGCCAAGAAAGTGGTCGCCGCCGTGGCCGCCTAGTCCCGAGACACGACCACCCGCATCCACACGAACCCCTTACTTCTCCAATAGCATGTCCATTCTCGTTACTCCGCAGACCCGGCTTCTGGTCCAGGGCATCACGGGCGCCTTCGGTGCCCGCCACGCGCAGTTGTCCATCGATTACGGCACCCAGGTCGTCGCCGGCGTCACTCCGGGCAAGGGCGGTCAGATCTTCGAACACCGCGGTGTGAAGGTGCCGATCTTCGACACCGTCGCCGAGGCCGTCCGCGAAACGAAGGCCACGGCCAGCGCGGTCTTCGTGCCGCCGCCCTTCGCCGCCGACGCGATCCTCGAGGGCGTCGATGCCCAGCTCGACCTGGTCGTCGCCATCACCGAGGGCATCCCGGTCAACGACATGATCAAGGTGAAGCGCGCCATGCAGGGCCGCTCCACCCGCCTCATCGGACCCAACTGCCCCGGCATCGTCACGCCGGGCGAGGGCAAGGATTCCCACGGCGGCTGCCGCATCGGCATCGCCCCGGGCTACATCCACAAGCGCGGCCACATCGGCGTGGTCAGCCGCTCCGGCACCCTGACCTACGAGGCCGTGTACCAGCTCACCAGCCGCGGCGTCGGCCAGTCCACCTGCGTGGGCATCGGCGGCGACCCGGTCAACGGCACCTCGCACCTCGATGTCATCCAGCTGTTCATGGCCGATCCGGACACCCACGGCATCATCATGATCGGTGAGATCGGTGGCTCCGCCGAAGAAGAGGCCGCCGAGTGGATCAAGGCCCACGGCACCAAGCCCGTGGCCGGATTCATCGCCGGCGCAACCGCGCCTCCGGGACGCCGCATGGGTCACGCCGGCGCCATCGTCAGCGGCGGCAAGGGCACGGCCCAGGCCAAGTTCGACGCCTTCCGTGCCGCCGGCATCGGTGTGGCCGCCACTCCCAGCGAGATGGCCGACACGCTGCTCAAGATGATGTGATTCAATCAGGGCCGGCCCCGGGCGGATCGTCGCCGGGGCCGGCCCTTTTCCTGCCCGGATGCACTGGCTCGACTGGATGACCGACCTTGTCGGGTTGCTGCTGTGGCTGTCGTGGCGGGGTTTCGGGTCGTTGCCGGTGTCTCCCCGCCCGGCGCTGACCTTGTTGTCGAACCTCCGGCCGGCCGACCGGACAACCCGCCGGAGCCCGATGTTCCTGCCGGCCCTGGCCGTTCTGCTGCTGGTCCGGGCCGTTGTCCACCACTCCTTCTCTCCGCAGTTCGCCGAGGCCGTGCCCTGGTCGCTCGGGGCGGTCACCGTGGTGTTCCGGAGCGACCTGTGGGGGCGCATCCTGGCCCATTCGGTGTTGAGTTGGTCGTACTGCGTGGCTCAGGCCTACCTGTGCTTCGCCCTGCTGGCCACGCTCCACCGTTCGGATACCGAGCCCGACTCCATCACCCGCTCGGTCAGGGCCGAATTGGGCGTGGTCGCCCGGTGGCCTTGGGGGCTGGCCTTGTTGCCGTTCCTGATCGCCCTGGGGTTGTTCTGGATGGCCATCGCGCCCTACCTGGTCTCGGCCGGGCTCACACCCGCCCGGGTTTCCGGATCCCATGCCGTCCAACAGGCCGTGGTGGTGGCTCTCGGGGGACTCACCGCGTTGAAGTGGCCACTGGTCGGTCTGTGCTTGATGCGCTTCCTGCTCGACCATGTCTACCTCGGTTCCATGCCCATCTGGGATTATTCCCACGGAACCGGGGGGCGTTTGTCGGCGTGGTTGGGGTGGCTGCCCTTGAAATTCGGCCGGGTGGATTTCACGCCGCTGGCCGCGGCCGGGGTCTTCTGGAGCCTGGGCTATTTCCTCCAGGGAGCCCTCCCGAGGTTCTTCCTCCGCCTCCCGCTATGACTCCGGCTCCAGCGGGTTCTCCCTACCTGCGAGACTCGGCCGAAGGGGTCGTCCTCACGCTGAAGGTGATCCCGAGATCCTCGATCACCGCGCTGGCCGGAATCCAGGCCGAGGCGTTGAAGCTCAAGGTGACCGCGCCGCCGGTGGATTCGGCCGCGAATGCCGAGGTGATTCGTTTTCTGGCCGAAATCCTCGATGTGCCCCGCGGCACCGTTCAACTCCTTCGTGGCGCCACCAGCCGGCACAAGCAGGTCCGCGTGGTGGGGCTTTCGGCATCCCGGGCGCTTCAGCGGCTCAAGCCCCTGCTCCAGTCCGACTGACCGGCTCCCCCGGTGGTCGTCTCAGCCCATCATCGCGACGCAATCGGTGAGGAAGGGTAGCAGTTGCTTCTTGCGGGAGACCACGCCATTGAGCTCGAAGATGCCGGCCTCACGCTCGGGATAGCCGATGGTCTTGAGGAAGCCGGGAGACCCCGCCACCAACAGTAGGGAATTTTGGACCACGACATCGGTGACCAGCAAGGCCGCGAAGAGGTAGTCGTGCTGGGAGCGGTAGGCCTCGAGCGCCGAGGCCACCTCGGCCTTGCGCGCATGGAATTGCTCGAACCCGACCTCTTCGATCTGGGCCACGCTGAAGCGGTGCCCCCGCTCGGAGTACTCCTTGCAGTCGGTGGTGATGGCCTGGGCCGCCGGCTTGGTCGTCAGCACCGACCCGGAACTGAAGAGCTTCTCGGTGAAGCGCGTGGCATCGACTTGGGCGATGGCCTCGAGGCGTGAGAGCACCGTGGCATCCCGCGGCGTGGTGGTGGGGGATGTCAGGTTGAGGGTGTCGGACACCAGGCCCGCCAAGAGCAACCCGGCTATGGCCGGCGGGAGTTCCACTCCGGTCTGGAAGAAGCAGTCGGCCACGATGGTGCTCGTGGAGCCCACCGGCTCATTGCGGAAGAGGATCGGCTGGTGGGTCGTGAACGCGCCGATCCGGTGGTGATCGATCACTTCGATGATCTCCATCTGTTCGGCCCCGAGCACCGCCTGGCTGAGTTCATTGTGATCGACCAGGATCAAGCGGCGACGGATCTGCTTCAGGAAGTCGGACTTCGAGAGCATGCCCACCACGCGGTCTTCGGCATCCACCACGGGGAAGGCCTGGAAGGCCGAGGCCGCCGCGATGCGTTGGATGTCGGCCAGTTTCTCATCGGCCCGAAAGCTCAGGAAGTCGTCGCGCAGCAGGCGTTCCACCGGAATGGCCGCGCGGCAGAGCATGGCCGTGGTCGCCGAATCGTGGGGCGAAAGGATGAGACTGACGGCATGGTGACGGGCCATGGCTTGGATCTCCTCGGAGACGGCCATCCCACCGGTGATCACCATCAGTCGGACCCCACCCTGGATGGCCGTGCGTTGGATGTCTTCGCGGTCGCCCACCACCACCACCAGTTTCTGGGCCGAGTAATTCTTGAGCCGCTCGGTGAAGCTGATCGGCTTCATGGCCGCCACCATGAGGATGAGGTCTTCTTCGACCTCGTCGGCGTAGCCGCACAGAATGCGCCCGCCCAGGGTCCGCGACAGCCCCTGGATCGAGGCGACGATCCGTCGTGAATCGAAGATGCGGTTGGGCGAGGGGAAGAAGAACTTGCTGGCCTTGAAGACCGACAGCAGTCCCCGGCACCGATGGTCCGCATCGAGGATCGGCAGCACGCGGATGTTGCGCTGATCCATGACCGACATGGCCTCGCAGATGCTCGTGCGGGGCGAGACCGCCACGACCTTGTCGACCATCACGTCGCGGACCTGCGGCGACACATCGGCCACGAAGCGGGGGGCGGGAACGCCGAAGGTCTTGAGGACGAAGTCGGTGCGCTCATTGCAATCGCCGCATCGGGCCGCCACGGCGTCCTTCAGTCCGGTCCGGCGTTTGAATTCGGCATAGCCGATGGCCGAACAGATCGCGTCGATGTCCGGGTTGCGGTGGCCGATGACCAGGGTTTCGCTCATGAGTCGGTCCGCCCAGCATGGCGCAGCGGCGGCCCCACATCAATTGCCCGCCGCCGATGAATGCATCGGGCAATGGGGTCGATCCCGGGGAGGGGGCTCCGGCTCGGAGGGCAGGGGAGGCTTGATTTGGAGCGGCACAGCGCGTGCAGTGGGCACCATGAATGCGGGATGTCGCAGCGGGGTGATCTTGAGTCTGATCGGGGCCGTCTGGGTTGCCGGGTGCGGGCCTTCGGACTCGACGGCCGATGCGGCCAAGCCGGCCAAGCCGGCATCCAACCCGTTGGCGGCTCCCGTGGACTATCTCGGCGCCACCGCCGCCGGAAAGAAGACCGCCGAGCGGGCGGCCCATCTCGCCCCGGTGGTCGCGGCCTTGCAGCAATTCCATGCCGCCGAAGACCGTTACCCGACCCGGTTGCAGGAGTTGGTCGAGGCGGGCTTCTTGGCCCGCGTGCCCGAGGCGCACGCCGGTCAGGCCCTGAGCTACAATCCGAACGACGGATCGGTGCGCTGGGTGACCCTGCCCGCGCGGTAGACTGACCGGAACCTCAGCCTCGGCGGGACCGGGAAAGGAGCAGCGACTGGAACAGCGACAAGAACAGGAACCGGGACCGGCCGTTCACGGCGCCTCCAGGTCGACGAAGACCGGCCGATTGGACCGGGTGCCCGCGATGCGTTTCAGATCGCTGGAAACCGAGGCGAACATGACCCGGTTGGTATGGCCTTTGAAGCTGCCGGCGATCGACGTGGCTCCGTCGGCGATGCGGACCCGGTGCAGGTTCTCGGCCGAAAACTCGATCACCAGCAGGTGATCCTCGTCGCGGTTGAGCGTTGCGACGTGGAGCGACCGACGCAATTGGATGGGCTGTTCCCGCGCGACGGACCCTGTTTTGAGGTCGTACCAGGTGTTGCGGTCGCCCGAAAGCGCCAGCACCGCCCCGGCCTTGGGCGACACCACCAGGTGGCTGGGATTCATGCCGGGGATGGGCGACATGAAATTCGTGGCCCCGTTGGAGGCGTTCCACGACATCAGGCGTTCGTCGGCGATGCGCGCCGAGTGGAACCCGCGGATCTCCTCCCAAATGATGTTCCGCGTGTAGGCCAGGAGCGTCTGGCCGTCGGGCGTGAAGGCGAGGGTACCCACGCCGCAGTTCGGCAGGCTCCAGAGCACCTGGCCTGTGACGAGGTCCCACACCATCAAGGTGGCGGCCTCGGAGGTCTGGCTGATGCCCACGGGTTTGACCACCGCCCCGGCCGCGGCCAAGCGCTTGCCGTCCGGGGAAAGCGCGCAGACCAACTGCGAACCGAGGGTCGACGAGGCGATCAGGGGTTCCTTGAGCCGGAGGGTGTGCTTCAGGGATCGCTCGGGGATCGACCACACTTTCAGCAGGCCGGAAGTGCCGCTGCCGCTGACCAGGGTCTTGCTGTCGTCGGAGAACTGCATCCAGTTGACCGTGGCCGCATGGTCGCCCAACACGGCCTCGCGCCCCCCATCCTCGGTGCGCCAGAGCACCACAGACCCGCCTGATGGAGGCAGGTTGGTCTGGGTCGCATCCTTGCGGGCCTGGGAACCTCCGGCGATCCATCGGCCGTCGGGCGACTGGGCGTAGGAGAAGAAGATCGTGTCGTTGGTGCGGGTCTCCAGCGGGGTGAACTTCGCGGCCCGGGCCACCCCGCACAGAAGGAACGCCCACCCGACACACTGCCACAGACGCATCATGCGCCGACGGTAGGGCCCGGACCGTGGGTTTCGCCAATCGAAAGATGAGCTCGGGCGCCGAGGGTTCCGGTCGACACGAAAAAGCCCGGAGACCGAGGAACGGTCTCCGGGCTGAAGGGGACGGATTGCGTCAGCGGGCTGGGTGACCCGCAGGTCGGCTTCAGCGGCCCTTGGGCAGCGCGCTGCGACCGGCGTACACCGCGTTCTTGCCGAGCATCTGCTCGATGCGCAGGAGCTGGTTGTACTTCGCGGTGCGGTCGGTGCGGCTGAGCGAACCGGTCTTGATCTGACCGCAATTCGTGGCGACGGCGATGTCGGCGATGGTGCTGTCTTCGGTCTCACCGGAGCGGTGCGACAGAACGGCCGTGTAGTTGCTCTTCTGGGCCAGTTCGACGGCGTCGAGTGTCTCGGTGAGCGAGCCGATCTGGTTGACCTTCACGAGGATCGAGTTGGCGGTGCCGGTCTCGATGC
>VFQT010002026.1_pt1 | contig 22001 bp, 19 predicted proteins | sample 3512381 | NCBI WGS metagenome assembly VFQT01 (sample SAMN10412376, study PRJNA504923) | tailings metagenome | isolation source: Relicate 2 Philex TSF3 active mining site | place: Philippines: Tuba, Benguet | collected 2017-08-29
TCCGTCGGGATAATAGCTCTTAAAATCGCCATATAAACTACCATCTTTGTAAGTGCCTTTGGCTTTGAGCTTGCCGTTTTCGTAATACGTATACACCGGACCATTTAAGGAGCGGTGTTCGTATTGCCCATCTTTAATGAACTGATGATATTTGAGTTCCATGAGTTCGCCGGTGTCATAATACGTGCGTTCAGCACCTATAGGCGTCATTAAATAAGTATAGCCGTCGTCATCTACCGTGTGCGGCGGATGCATGCTTTTGTCGGATTCTTGCAACTCACGGTAACGGATCCAGGCGTAAGAGCGCTCAAAACGCTTTTGTCCCTTCAGGCCAAACTCTATGGATTTCAAACAACGGCGACCGCCTGCATCCACATAAAAGACATTGTGCGTTTGCAAGGGACCATTCTCGTAATACACTTTTTGGTCGATGAGAATAGAATCGTTGTCCCAAAGAGAAAACTTACTGCGCACCCTTGGATTGCCTTCAAAGGTATTCAGGGTTTCCTCTACCAGACGCCCTTTGACGAAAACGCGACGCTCGTAAATCTTACCCAAATGCATGATTTGACAAACACCATCGCGTGGCGTCTTGAGGTCATCTTCGTAATACGTAGAAAACAAATAGTGCCCTCCTTTTTTGTTTGTTGGCTTGAATTCACAGTTTTCTTGAGCCCAAGCATGGACGCCTAATAGGTAAACAAAAATCAAATAAAAGCTACGGAAGCGCAAATCCATAAATTTAAGTACGCATAAAGTTCTTAAAACTATCCGGTAAAGCCGTTTTTTTTGAAATAAATTCGTTCAAGTATTTGTTTTCTACATTAAAATGCAACTTTCAATGATTACCCATTACTTTATAGCCAAAACCTGCAATGTTGCCGAAGCGCCATTGTGGTAAGTCCCTTCATGTACCTCTCGATACACCTTTTCAATCTGAATATTTTTAAAGTCTCCAACTAATAAATCTTGCAGTTCTTCTTGACTATACAACAGATCAGCATGTTGAGGGCCGCCGGTACCGAAGCGGAGTTGTTCTTGGTCATAAACCTCCATTATAAAACGACCACCTGGCTTCAGTGCTTTGTAGATTTGCGGCCAAATATGGACTTTAACCGATTTTGGGAAATGGGCAAAGACGGCGACAATGACATCCCAAGTTTGCGCTTGTAATTGCATTTCACCAAGATCTGCACACAAACAAACTACTTCTACCCCGTTTTGCGCGGCTAACAGTTGCGTTTTTTGCAAACCTGACTGAGCGTAATCAACGCATGTAACTTGATTGCCGAGTTGAGCCAAATAAACCCCGTTGCGACCTTCTCCTTCAGCCAAGCACAAGACTTTTAAACCGGAGCCGATTTCTTGCGCTTTTAGAAAATCATTGGCCGCGGTACCGTAAGCATATTCTTTTGCGGCGTAACGCTCGTTCCAGAAGTCTTTCATTGAATGCTGAGTTGTTTGGTTAGGATTTGCTGATCGTTGAAAATAAGTTGAATGGTGTAAGTGCCTGGCTTTAGCCCGAGCTGCTTCAAATCCAATGTTTTCTTGGTGTTTTTGATTTTTTCATAATACACTTCATGCACCAAATGACCATTGGCGTCAAGAATAAAACACTCTACATTACTTTTTTGCTTCAAATCAAATTCCAGATAAGCTATTTCTTTAGTTGGATTAGGAAATAAATTCACATTCAAAATAGGCAGAGGCGCCTGCACTTCTATAGCCCCCAAATTGGTTCGCTTTAACCAAACCTGATAGATGACCGCACTCGCATCAGTAACATTTGTGCTGTTGTTTGTAAAAGGATTCAAGGTCGGACTTTTAATTCCGCCCACCACATGACCAACCAAGACCGAATCGGCACTTAACGCCGCAAGGTCAATGATTTCAGAGGCGTAATGGGGTACCGTTTCTAAATGAATAAACTCGGCACTGGCGCCAAGCAATGCCGGCATTTCATTGGCCATCACGAATTCTTGATAGCTGCCATCTTGCCCTTGCGTCAAACGGCTAATGGTGCGCACAAACGGTACATTCGGATCATTGACAAGCGTACCATTTTGGTAATAATATTGACTGAGACCGCCGAGAAATAAATGGTGCATGCTGCCACTTGAACTATCGTAAGCGCTTAATTTACTCGAATGGTAGTTGCTCAAGTATTGGCTGAAGCCATTGACCGCTGTATGACCGCTGCTTCTGATTTCAACGGGGTACAAAAAAGGCAAGTCGGCATTGATTTGAAATACGCCTGAAGAAATCAAATAGCCACTTTCTCCATTTGGGTATACATGTGGTACCAAATTGTAGTCGCGGCGGTGCAAATTGACCTGATCGGTAACTAATTGATAATTAGTAACAGCCAATGCTTGCCCCGGCGCGCTGAGTTCAAACTTTTTGAGGCCATCGACAAAAGCCTGGATAAACGTCGGGTTGTTCATGGGATTGTAGCGGCCGTCAAATCGGTGCCCGCCCACAAGGTAATATTGTGCCCCAATTTTACCGAGATTACCACCTGTTACAGCGAAGCGCTCATCTTGTATTTGCTCAAAGAATGTAGCAATCGGTTGGTTATTGATCAGAGCATTGATGACACCATCTACAGCAATACGTGTGAGGTACGGAAAAGTAATGTGGTCATTAGCCGTTGCACTAAAGGCATACCCTCCTGCCAAAATCAAGAAATTACCGTCTTGATAAAAGTTTATATTGGTACTCTGTAACTGTTCTTGCAACGACATAGATAGTTCAGCAAGTGAACGGCTCCAGTATTGGTGCGTTTGCAAGTCAAGTACCTGTAAAAGTTGGTTGTTCTGGCTTGCTGGAAAAGCATTAAAAGGTTGCCTGGCATGAATGCCGTCGGGCCTGCCACCTATCAAAAGCACTTTACCATCTAGCTGTCCATAGGCAAAAGAATGAAGCCCATTGAAACCAGCCACGGAATCGGCCTTGAGCTGAATTTCAAAAGGAAACGAAGTGGTTTGAGCAAAGGCTTTTAGGTTCACGATAAAGAGACCTAATACAAAAATTGAAAACGTTGTTTTCTTTAAATTTATTTTAATCAAAATATTCATTGTCAATAATATAAATCAAATTACTTAAACTTTCAGTTGTTGTATTCCATCCCTATTTTTCAATTGAAGTGATCTCAATAGAATTGATAAGGCACGCCAGTAACTTGGGTCAATAAATTTTGTGGCGCATCCAAAACCTTTGCATTGCCTTGCGGTGTTGGCGTTACTATTTGGTGGGTAGTAAGGTAACTTTCCATTACTTTATGCAGCGTGTGAACGGTATTTTGAGCATTCTTTACACCTTTGATTCGGCATAGCATGTCTTGTGGGTCGCCATCGCGCTCGCAAGCGAGAATACTATACGTTTTTTCTTTGTCAAGGGGCTGACCACCAACCAATGCCTTTTGAACGCGCTTGCCCTGCTCCGCAAAAGCCAAAAATTCAACTGCCATGCCTTTGAATTTGATGACCCAACCTCCAAAACGCTTCGACGCATCTTTGGCAAAGACATTATTGAGTTCTTTTTCGAGCCAGTCAAAAAGTTGCTGGCCAGTCACTTGTGCTGTTCTTACTGTAGAATCTACCGGCAACATATCAAAGATGTACCCTTTCGTGATGGGAATGTTGCCTGTATGATCAGGCGATGTGCGTGGCGGGCAAAATCGAAAACCATTGGACAATACGATATCAATCTCTGGAAATCTCCAGTCTAAGGCATTCAAAATCATGGTATCTATTGGGTTCTCGACCACAAAATAGCGGTAAAGCGGAATGGTGCTGTAACCAACTACCCTATTGATTTCAGTCGCAAAATTGGCTTCATTTGCTTTTAAAATTTCTTGCATTTGCACATCAGGCTTTAGCGCAGGCGCTTTCACTTCCAATAATTCGTAGCGCTGACCTACCAATTTGCTGTTTTCAAAATCCAATTCCAGCGCCCCCACAAAAGAACCAAAAGCACCCGGCTCTACGACCTTTGAATAGGCGCATTCAATGGGCTTGCGGACGCGTTCATGGGTGTCTCCGCCAAAAATATAGTCCACACCTTTACAAGAAGGGTCGTTTGCTAAAGCGATTTGCTGAGAAAGACCTAAATGCGCCAACATAATGACGACCGCACATTGCTCTTGGTTGCGCAAGACATCGACGTAATGCGCAAGATTGTCTTCAGGCTTCGTATAAATAATTCCCTTGCTGTAATTTGGGCTCTGGCGCAGCGGCACCAACGGATCGGTGTAACCCAAGAAACCAATCTTGATACCTTGGTGCTCCCAAATATGATAAGGCTGAAAAATGAGTTCACCTTTTTGCCCATTGCCCAAGTCATGGTACATATTTGTACACACTTTAGGCGCGCGCAGCGCGCCCATGAGCTGCTGCATTTTTTGCTTGCCATAAATAACTTCCCAATTACCTGGCAAATACAGCTGGTAATCCATGGCATTCAAAATTGGCACAAAAGCTTGACCAGTAGTTTCTACGCTCAGTTGAGACCCTTGAAACATATCGCCTGTGTCTACCAAAAAGGTATTGGGATTCTTTTTCTTCAGTTGTTTTAAAAAGGTTTGGAGTTCAGCATAACCACCTGTTTTTCTAAAAACGGCTTGGTCATTTTCCCAAAAAAACTCGTCGTGTGGGTGTATTTGACAATGGACATCTGTGGTTTGCAATAACTGCAAGGTGAGTTTACCGTCTTTCTTTTTTGGCGTATTGAATTGATCGAGTTCAACAGGAAATACATCTTCTTGTTCTTGTTGAGCCAATATATTCGGCGCCAAAAAAGAACCCAGTCCGGCCGCGCCAAGCGTTTTGAGAAAGTTTCTTCTGTGTTGCTTATTCATTTTGATAGGTTTAGTTTAGATTGGTAGCAAGCGCGATTTAATGTGCGCTTGCACCCGGTAAAGCCAGTTCTTTAATGATGATATAAATACCCATCACCAATACAAACCAACCAAAGCCTTTTTTAAGTGCAGCACCATCTATTTTCTTGGAAAGTTGGTTTCCGATAAAAATACCAACTACGGCAAGTGCTGTTACAGCTGAAAGTAAGGTCCAGTCCATTTTGTCGGCATTTTCCATGACATCCCCGGTAAAACCTATTAAGGATTTGGCAGCAATGATCAATAAACTTGTACCTACCGCCTGCTTCATCGGCAACTTACTAAGCATGACGAGCGCCGGAATGATCAAAAAACCACCACCCGCACCCACTAGCCCTGTGAGCACACCAACAACTGCACCTTCCAGTAAGATCATGGGATAATTGAAGATCCGAGGTTCATTTGTTTCTTGTGTTCCGTTTTTCTTGTCGCGGATCATTGAGACAGACGCTGCTACCATCAGAATAGCAAATAAAATCATCATGGCCAATGCCTTGGTAACAGATATACCCGCTATCTCAAATAACGTAGACGGAATAGCCGGCACCAACACTTTTCTAGTGAAAAACACTGCAAGAATTGAAGGAATGCCGAAAACCACAGCCGTTTTCAGGTCGATCATGCCAGCTTTGTATTTTGGAAAAGCACCCACCAAACTACTCAAACCCACAATAAAGAGTGAATACGCCGTTGCCAAGACAGGGTCTACTTTAAATAAATAAACGAGTACGGGAACAGTCAATATTGAGCCGCCGCCGCCAATAAGACCGAGCGAAATACCAATAATGGTGCTGGCTAATAATCCAATAATAGTAAGTAGGTCAAAAATCATATTTGAATATTTAAGTGATATTTTAAAAATGATAATTCAATACAAGATTGGTCAAGAGCATATTGACTTTGTTGATTTCAAATTTTGGGTTGTTGTAGGTGTCACCGACACCATATTTACAAACCAATAGTAATTGACCTTCCAAGCCCTGCATCAAGTGATCTAATTTAATCCGGATATCTAGGTTTGCTTGCAAATAAGACGGCATTCCGTATTTATTGAGCGCAAAGTTCTTGACATCGGGCAACTGAAAATAACCAATTGAGAAGCCGGATTTGCGCCAAATTGAGGCTGAATTTTGATTTTCAATTTTCAGGACAAATGCATGTACATCGCCAAATCCTTCATTGCGCTCGCGCGGCATAAAAGTGAAGAAAGGATCTCTACCCCATTCCCTAGGGAACAAATAGCGCCCATCGGCTGTAATGCGGTTGTAATTGACCGAATAATGCCAATTCGGAAAAGCAAGTTCTGAGCGAAATCCGAAGGTGAGTGCCTTGGAACCCTTGGGTATATAAGCCATGGACTGATTCTCATTACCGCCATTTGCCAAAGCCCACTGACGAACCAATTGAGCACCGTTTTGCCATTTCATTTTTTTAAAACTCGTCTCGAGCATCACTTGTTGAAAAGTGCTGTTAAATAAACCTGGTAAATGGTAATCCCAGGCTTGATAAGCGAAAGCTTTACTTGGTTTCCAGGTAATCGAGACAACTCCTGTAAATGGCAATTCAATATTTCCTCTGAAATTGGAAGGGGTTCCGTCGGGGTTTACGCCTTGGCTATACAAGCCAATAGATTCAGCGCCCTTGTACCATTTGGTGGTGCTGCGCGGTGAAATCGCTGTCAGAATACCACCTTGAAAACGCCACTTTTTTGCGTATTGTTGGTCTAGCCACAAGCCTTCCACACCTGTTCCGCGCATGCGGCCATCTTGAATGTTGATCAATGGCGTGTTGATCAGCTGTCTTCCTATGATGATATGCCCATTTTTGATGTTGTATTTCAAATACAATTCTTCCAAACGATCCATGTCGCGGTGGTTATCTGGATTCTCAATATCAAACAAACCCATTTCATATCGACTTAATGTACCGGTTATGGGGTCCGGATGATGCATAACGGAAGAGCCAACATTAAAAAAATAAAACCCGCTTACTGCAAACTGAAAATGATGATAAGAATTGGTTTCAAAGCGCAAGCCCCCGCCAATAGCGTTGGCATAATAATCGGAAAGTTCGCCTTCATTGGTCGTTTGACTGAAAAAATATCGAAAATGCCCCGCTGTAGTACCTGTTTTAAAGGCGTATAACAAAGAAGTTGAGTCCAGGACATCTTGTGGCTTACCCTTCCACATTACTGGCTGATCTGAAAGCTCATGGTGTTGAGCCCAAGTCGCCACAGATGTATAAAACAATAGAAACGTGAAATAAGCTAGAAAGGGAATGTTTTTGAAGATCATCTTTTTATTGAGAAAATTTTAATCTTGATCTAAAGACAAGTTCATAACTTACTTTTTTGCCTTTTTCATGGCAGAAAAAGGACCATATTTATGTTGTAATTCTGAAAATTGATCCGCGTAAGGCCCAAATGGATGATCGATCGGTTTTTTGGAGATATCTGGCCAATCTTGAGGCACAGCTTTGTGCGGACGCGGTTTGCTCTCGATATAAGCAGCTACATCCCAGGCGTCTTCGTCGGAAAGTTCAGGCGCGTCGTGACTTACGCCCAATGGCATGTTGTACTTCACGTACTTAGCCATGTTCGAGAGTCGGCTTAAACCAGCGGCATCATTAAAACTATGTGGACCCCAAAGTGGTGGATAAATGTAAGATTGGCCAATGCCATCTATAATTCCTTGTCCATTTACCTGATGACAACTCGCACAGCGCAGCTCATAGACAGCTTTTCCTTTCTTTGGATCTGCAGCACGGTCCAAAAACGGCAACTCTTTCAGACCAGAACCTGCTGCTTTTTCTCCTTTCTTAACATTTTCGCCAAGGAACTTCATGTACGCCACCATGGCATGCATTTCGCGGCTATTTTCTTTCAAGGGCTTGCCGTTGAGACTGCGTTCAAAGCAATCATTGATACGTTTTTCTATACTTTCCATCTTGCCGCTTCTGGCCCTCACTTTTGGATACGTCGAGGCCACCGATCCATAATTGTTGCCAAATGGTTTGGTACCAGCATCTAAATGGCAATTTTGACAATTCAAACCATTGGTTTGTTGCGCAATTCGTCCTTTGGGGCCAAGATAATAGGCGGTATGAATGATCAAATCGCGACCATAAAGTACCTCATCCGATTTTTTGATATCCGAAATGGCAAAAACATCTGCTGGCTGCCAAAAAGCACTCATTGGTTGTGCTTTCAGCCCTATTTCTTGTTCTTTAAGTATGTTGGGGTTATCCGATGATTGACAAGAATATAGTGTCAAAATGAAACCGAAAACTATCAATTGAGCTTTCATAAAGCAATCTAGTTTAATGAGGCAATTTATTCTGCAGCACACCATACAGAAAAGTTCCAAAAATGGCAAAGAAGACGACTACAAAAAAGCTCACAAAACCGTAACCGATATTGACTACCATTGGCCCTGGGCAAGCACCACTCATGGCCCACCCGATTCCAAAAAGGGTTCCGCCAAGAATGTAGCGCCAAAATCCCTTGTCTTTCGGAACAAATTCGATCAAATTACCTTGGTAGTCTTTGGCTTTCATTTTTTTGATAAGTGCCGTTCCAATGACGCCCAGAACAACAGCTGTTCCGATAATGCCGTACATATGGAAACTCTGAAACCTAAACATTTCTTGTATGCGGTACCAACTGAGGGCTTGAGACTTGGCCATTACGATACCAAACAAAATCCCGACGAATAAAAACTTGATAAATTTCATGGCTTAAAATATAAATGGGAAAACAATGTGCGTCATCAAGAGGCCTCCGATAAAAAAACCAACTACCGCAATTAATGAAGGTATTTGAAGATTTGAAATTCCAGATATGGCATGACCTGAGGTACAACCGCCTGCATATCTAGAGCCAAAACCGACAAAGAAGCCACCAATAGCGAGCATTAGAAAACCTTTTAAAGTAAAAATAGCTTCCCAACTAAAAATTTCAGCGGGCTGTATCTGATCGGCTTTGGAAAACCCTAGTTCTGCCAAATCTTTAGCTGTAGCATCGGCCAAAACAAACGCAGATCCGTCGTTTAAATATTGATTGGCAATGTAGCCACCAATAATGGCACCAAGAAGAAATACCAGATTCCATGATTGTGTCTTCCAATCGAAATCAAAAAATTTAACGCGCTTACCTGCACCAACAATGGTGCATATAGTGCGAAGGTTTGACGAAAATCCGAAGCTTTTACCAAAAAATAGCATCAGAAACATGACGGTCGATATAATGATTCCGGAGAACCACCACGGCCATGGTTGCATTATAAAATCGAGCATGGGTTGGGGTTTAGATTGAGAATTGAATTAATTTGATTTCATGATTTTACTCTGACAAACAAAGTCAGTACGCGGAACTGCTGTTTTTGAAATAGCACCAAATCCGCCATCTACTTCTGTGAAATTCCGGTAGCCACGTGCTTGCAAAATTGATGCGGCGATCATGCTGCGGTAACCTCCAGCGCAGTGCATAAAGAAATGTTGATTTGGATCGATGTCTTTGGTCCAGTCATTGATGTAAGCCAGCGGCTTGCTATATGCGTCCTCGACGTGCTCCGCTTCGTATTCACTTTCCTTGCGCACGTCAATGACCATAGACTCACCTGCTTTAAATTGAGTGGCAAATTCATCCGCGGTAATGCGTTTCACTTGGTCAATATCTTTGCCAGCTTCTTGCCAAGCCGCAAAACCACCTTCGAGGTAACCCAAGACTTTATCGAATCCTACACGGCTCAGGCGTGTAATGACCTCTTCTTCCATTCCTGTCTCAGTGATCAATACAATTTCTTGCTTGACATCGCCGATGAGTGCACCAACCCAAGGCGCAAAATCACCGCGAATGCCAATATTAACTGATTGAGGAATAAACCCTTGATGGAATTCAGCAGGTGTTCTGGTATCCAAAATGAGTGCGCCGGTAGACTCCACAAGTGTTTCAAATGCTGCAGGACTCAATGGCGTAAGTGCCTTTTGCTTAACAGCCTCGAAACTATCGTAGCCTTTTTTATTCATCGCTACATTGTGACCAAAATACGCAGGTGGCGGCAATAAACCGTCGGTAACAGCTGCAATAAATGCTTCTTTATTGGGCTGATTGAGCGCATAATTCATTTTCTTTTGATTGCCGAGTGTGTCGACCGTTTCTTTCATCATGTTTTTACCGCAAGCAGAACCCGCACCGTGGGCCGGATAAACAGTAAGTTCATCGGAAAGAGGCATGATTTTCGTCATTAAAGACTCATATAGCAGACCGGCTAATTGTTCCTGGGTCATGTCTGCTGCTTTCTGTGCGAGGTCTGGGCGGCCTACATCACCTAAAAAGAGGGTGTCGCCAGAGAAAATCGCTTCGTCTTTGCCTTCGGCATTGATCAACAAAAAAGTGGAACTCTCCATGGTATGCCCCGGGGTGTGTAAGACTTTTATTTTGATATCACCGATTTCAAATATTTGACCGTCAGTTGCAATGATGGCATCAAATTCTGGCTTGGCTGTTGGGCCGTATACAATCGGCGCACCTGTTTGTTTACTTAAATCCAAATGACCCGAAACAAAATCGGCATGAAAATGCGTTTCGAAAATGTACTTCAGTTTGACCCCATCTGCTGTAATTCTATCCAGATAAGGTTGAACTTCTCTGAGCGGGTCTATGATAAACGCTTCATTTTTACTGACCACATAATAGGCGCCTTGCGCCAAGCAACCTGTGTAAATTTGTTCTACTTTCATTTTTTTGGGTTTAGTATTCGATATTATTTTTTTTGTATTCAGAGCAAGAGGTGCTATCCTTTTAAATTCCAAGTATCAAATGTATCAATAGAATTTTCAATTCTATGTAACAAGTGTTACAAAAACAAAAGTAGGCCGTGTTTTCACGACCTACTTTGAAGTTTATTTTTGATCTTATTGTCTACAGTAAAGTGCTAGGGCACACATAAGCTGTTTTAGGCACATTTGTTTTTGCAATTGCGGACATACCGCCGTTTACATCTACAAAATTGTGGATTCCCCTACTTTTTAAAATACTTGCTGCAATCATGCTGCGGTAACCACCGGCACAATGCAAAATGAAATCCGTGTTTTCTGGAAATTTAGTAAAGTGCTGATTGATTTCATTGAGCGGTATATTCACCACATTCACGACATGTTCCGCATCGAACTCACTGCGTTTGCGCACATCAAATGTAGGCACTTTGCCATTGAACTTTACCGCAAATTCTTCAGCAGTAATGCGTTGAACCGTATCGTAATCCCGTCCTTCTGCTTTCCAGGCAGCAAAACCTCCGGCTAAATAACCAACTGTAAAGTCATAACCTACTCTCGATAAACGGATGATGGCCTCTTCTTCCATACCGGGCTCAGTAATCAATAAAATTTCTTGCTTGATATCGGTGATCATTTCACCCACCCACATGGCAAAGTTGCCATCTAAGCCAATGTTAATCGAATTCGGAACAAAGCCTTCGGCAAAAACTTCAGGTGCGCGCGTGTCTAAAATGAGTGCTTCGGTTTCTGTAGCAACCAATTCAAAAGAACTTGGCGTCAGCGCCTTGTAAGCACGTTCCATAATGGTATCCAAAGAATCGTAACCTTGAATGTTCATGAGTACATTTTTAGGGAAATATCCCGGCGGATTCGTGAGACCTGTAAGCAGTTCTTCGATGAATTCATCCTTGGTCATATCTGCACGCAAGGCATAGTTGATTTTTTTCTGATTACCTAGTGTATCGGTTGTTTCTTTACTCATCTTTTTGCCACAAGCCGAACCTGCACCATGATTCGGATACACAATGAGTTCATCTGCGAGCGGCATGATCTTATTGCGCAAAGAATCAAAGAGATGTGCCGCTAATTTACGTTCTGTCAGATCGGCAATAACGTGTTGGGCCAAATCTGGGCGTCCTACATCGCCAATAAAAAGGGTGTCGCCGGTAATTATACCATGTTGCTTTCCATTTTCATCGATGAGTAAGTAGGTGGTACTTTCCATGGTATGACCCGGCGTATGCAAGACCTTAACGGTGTATGCCCCTACTTTGAATTCTTGGTTATCTTCGGCAACTAAGGCTTCAAAACCCGGTTTTGCAGTTGGTCCATACACAATTGTTGCTCCCGTTTTTTTGGCTAAATCGAGGTGCCCCGAAACGAAATCGGCATGAAAATGCGTTTCAAAGACATACTTGATTTGAGCGCCATCTGACTTTGCACGGTCAATGTAAGGTTGTACTTCTCGCAAGGGGTCAAAAATGGCTGCTTCCCCGTTGCTCTCTAGGTAGTATGCGGCGTGCGCAATACATCCGGTGTAAATTTGTTCTACTTTCATCTTGTTTGAATTAATTGAAACAAATTTAGACGGGCTAAATCAATTGGTTTGTGACTCGAGTTACTTTAAAACCTAATATTCGTCAGTTATTCAAGAACCATAACAAGCTCATTTGCAACACAAAAACGAGCATCGCAAAAACCAAACCGCGTTGCCCCGCTTTTACCAAACGAAAGACATCGACCTTTAAACCAATGGCGGCCATTGCAATTGTGAGGATCATTTTCCCTATCAAATCACTCACTTGAATTGCGGCTTTAGGCAATGGGGTAAAACTCACAAAAACAGAAATAACAAGAAAGGCGATAAGATACCAAGGCAACTGAAATTTAAGGCGGCCTTCTTCTGTTTTTCGGGCATCGAGCCAAACCATAAAAAGCAATGCTGGTGACAACAAAGCAACGCGTGCCATCTTGTAAACAAGCGCCAATTGCCCAACATCTTCAGAAACCGAAAAACCAGCGCCGGCCACATTGCCAACGGAATGCAAGGAGGCCCCAATAAAAAAGGCCATTTGTTTTTCGGCAATCGGAAAAAACTCAAATAACAAGGGTAATAAAATCATACCGAATGAACCCAATAAGTTAACCGAAGCCAAAGAGATCGCAACATCTTCTTTATTTGCTTTGATTTTTGGAGCCAAGGCCGCGATTGCAGATGATCCACATATAGCGGTACCAAAACCAATAAGCCAACCAGTTTTGCCCGGGCAAGAAAGTACTTTGGAGAGATAATAAGTAGCAACCAAAGTAAATAGTACGACCAGTGCAATGCTAATGAAATCAGTTGCGCCAATTGCGCCAATTGCTTTGTAATCCATTGTAAATGCCAACAATACAACAGACCATTCTAACATTTTCGCTGAACTCAATGTGATTCCGGCATCGAACTTTGGCGACTTAGCGATTTGAGGCGCCAAAAACATGCCAACTAATAAGGCCAATAAGTACGAATTCAGAAAGGACGGTGTAAAGCCCGATAAAAAAATGGCTGCAAGTCCTAAACCTGCAGCCAAAAGTATACCTGGTAATTGAACCTTCATTGCTTTACTGTCATTAACTATGGTTTTTTGACAATTTTACCACCCCAAGACGAAATGCCGCCTTGCATATTAATGACATTTTTGAAGCCCGCGTCAGTCATTACTTGACTTGCACCAGCGCTGCGTGCACCACTGCGGCAGTAGACAATATAAGTTTTTGATTTATCTAATTTTGCGAGCTGATTTTTAAAATCAGGTCCGTTGTAATCGATAAATAAATCGGCTCCGTCAATAACGCCTTGTTGCCATTCTGCAGGTGTTCGAACGTCGATTACGACCGCTTTTTTCTCATTTTTAAGTTTGGTGAGTTCGGCTATTGGTGCATTTTTAAAGCCAGATTGAGCACTTGAAGTACAAGAAACCAAGCTCATCAAAACGAGCGCAAGCATAGAAATAACTTTCATTTGATTAGTTTTAACAATTGCAAATATCACGATTCGATTTGAAACGAAATGCAACCCACGTTACATAAAAAAAGCCACTTGCGTGGCTTTAAAGGATAAACAGGAAAAACAACTAGTCTTTTCCTAACATTTCGTTTTTGAGGCTCTCTTGAACTGGCGGGGTGCCAAACCAAATACCAAAAAGTGCTTTTTTGAACTCAAGACCCGGGACAGTTCCCTTAACTTCGCCATTTTTAGTGACACGAACGCCTTTACCAGGGATATAGTCTAAATAAATTTTGTCGCCATTTTGAATAGGCTCACTGAAAAAACCAACAAATTTTTTGATCTCTTCTTTACTTGCTGAGCCATGTTTTGAAATGGCAAAACCTTCGTTTACTGATTCAATAAAGCGCTCTCTGGTTACACTACTTGAAATGATTTTAATGTGAATAGCCATTTCGGTGTCGTCGTAGATTACTTTTTTGGAATCGGTGGTCTTTTTGGGCACATACAAAGCGGCCACGTAGAGGTCCATGAAGTATTTTTCACGAAGACCAGCGCCGTTAATAAGGAGGTTTTCACCATCTAGTTTCAGTTCTGTATTGAAACTGACACCATGAAATTTTTTGGTTTGGGCAAATGTTGAAATACTAGCGCACAACATAAGCGATAATACAAAAAGGGACTTTTTCATCTTTAGCATTTAAGTTTATTTTGCTGAAGATAGAAACTATTTATGAATTAATCCTCCCAAAAGTCAGGATTTTCATTTTCGTCGAGTAATTTTTGCCAATTATAGTTCGGATCATCTGCATCGAATAAAATGGCTTTATATTCCCCTTCTGAAATTTCGTAGCGCAAGACCTCTTCTCCGGTGTAGTCCTCAATAGCCTCAAGCAAAGGCAGCTCATCTTTACTGCAAAAGGAAAGCGCTTGGCCAAGGGCATTGCCACGACCCGTTCTTCCGCATCGGTGCACGTAATTCTCGGGGTTGTCTGGTAAGTCATAGTTGATGACATATTCCATATTGGGAATATCAATACCGCGAGCGGCAACATCGGTCGTGATCAAGACTTGGTTTTTACCTTCTCTGAATCGTTCTAAAAGGGAAAAACGCTCGTTTTGGGCGACGCCACCGTGTAAGGCCTCTGCATGAATACCCACTCGGTCCATGGCCTTGACTATACGCTCCACCCGCACTTTGGTACGCGCAAAAACTAAGAAACGCGCCTCCGGATATTCATTAATCATGTTTTCTAAAAAGAAGCGTTTGTCATCCATTTCAATGAAAGCAACCGCGTGTTGTACATTTTTAGAAACTGGGTTCTGAGGAGACAACTGAATGCGAATAGCCGAGCGCACGACATCATAGGCCAAAGACTTGATCTTTTTGTCAATGGTAGCAGTGAAAAACAAAGTTTGATGCTTGGCTGGAATTTTGCGAATAATATCTTGAATATCTTTATTGAAACCGAGATCGAGCATGAGATCTGCTTCGTCAAGGACCAACGTATGAACACCCGAAACGTCGAGGTGGCCTTGTGCAATTAAGTCAAACATGCGGCCCGGTGTAGCAATGAGCACCTCAGCACCTTTCTGCAGCTGTGTAATTTGTGCTTCTTGCTCTACACCGCCATACAAGCCAATGACTTTGACTTTGGTTTGGGCGCCGATTTGTTCAAATACGCCTGTGATTTGCTGGGCGAGTTCTCTGGTTGGCACCAAAACAATGCAGCGAATTTGCACCGAGTTCGAAGACTGTTTTTTGTATTTGAGCAGTTTGTGCAATACAGGAATAACAAAAGCTGCTGTCTTTCCGGTGCCCGTTTGGGCAACCGCCATGACATCTTCGCCGTCCAAAATATGTTTTATGGCACGGTATTGGATATCGGTAGGGCGTTTGAAACCGAGTACTTGCAGTTGGTCTTTTATTTTCTGATCGATATGGTAGTCTTCGAATTTCATCAGAACAAAGATACGACTAAAATAAAGACCTTATTTTTACAAATCAATATAAACCAAGCATATGAAAATCAAACTTCTGCTCACCATTCTGTTTTTTGGCACCGCTATTTGGGCCAACGATAAAGTAACCGTTAAAAGCACCTTAACCGGGGTAACCGTCTACATGCAAGGCGCACAACTGCAACACAAAGCCAATTACACCATCAAACCTGGCCTCAGCGAAGTTATTGTAGAAGGAATTTCTGCCCAAATTGCACCTTCCACCATTCAAGTGAAAGCGACAGGAGCGGTTGTAATCTTGGATTCAAAATACGAATTCTATTATCCGCAACCCAATACAATGGCAACTGTTACAGAACTTCCGCCAAAAGTAAGAGCCGCTATCAAAGCACTTGAAGATTCCATAAGACTTGTTAATTTTGAACTCCGCGACATCAACGACGAAATCGAAGTACTTGTTGCAGCGCGCAAAATCATTATCTCGAATGGCGCTGTCAAAGGCCAAGGTAAAGTCAATGACAGCATTCAGTTGTTAAAATCAACAGTGGATTACTACACAACCAAAGTGTCCGAACTCAATAAGAAAATCAGTGCGCTAGACCGTCAAAAAGTGAAGAAAACGGACTTAATTAGTAGCCTTGACCAGCGCCTTAATGACTTGCGCAATTATGCAGAACAGAACAATCCACAGCCAGAAATCAAAGGCATTCCGCGCATTGTTATTACCCTTATGGCCAAAGAAGCGGCAAGTGGCCGCATTGAACTCAGCTATTTAGCTTCAAATGCCGGTTGGACGCCACTTTACGACATTCGCAGCGAAGCCAGTTCTGGTAAAATCAGTCTTACTTACAAAGCACAAGTGCGTCAGCAAACAGGCCTGGATTGGAACGACATCAAACTGAGCATCTCGACCAACAACCCCTATGCCAACAAAACCAAGCCTGAACTCAGCCCTTGGTATATCGATTATCAAGAATACCGCAAAGAACTCATGGAAAAAGGGAAATTGCGCTCAGATGCATACAACCTTGCGCCGTCAGTCAACCAGCAAGCCATGAACATGGGTTTTATGTATTCCACCACCACGGGTGTGGTAGAGGATGATGCACTTGATGCAAGCGAATTCACGACGGTGGTGCAGCAACTGATTGCCGCAGAATTCAAAATCGACCTCAATTACAATATTGCTTCGGATAACCAAAACCACATGGTTTTGGTCAAGCAAGAGGATCTCAATACGAGTTTCCGTTATTACGCTGTTCCAAAGCTAGACCCTGGCGTCTATCTAGTTGCCCAAATGACCAAATTAGACGAACTCCAATTGGTTCCAGCCAAAGCCAATATTTTCTTTGACGGAACTTACATTGGTGAAACCTACATTGACCCCACCAACCTCGATGACACGCTCAATCTTTCACTCGGCAAAGACCCCAATATTGTGGTAAGGCGTACGTTGCTCAAAAATCAGTGTAAAGAGCGCATTGTTCAGGACAAAAAAGAGCGCAGCTTTGCATACAGCATAGAAGTGCGCAACCTGAAGTCTTCGGAAATTGACCTCACTATCCAAGATCAAATTCCACTGACCACCAATCCAGATATCATTATTGAGAAAACCAACCTAGGTAAGGGCACCATCGATGACAAAACAGGACTCATCGAGTGGAAATTCAAATTAAAACCCAAAGAAAATCAGTCTTTTGAGTACGACTTCAAAGTGCGTCATTCAAAAGATAAGATAGTGGTGCTATAAGCCCCTTAAATCAACAAAATTGGAAAAATACCGTCGTTATTCACTGATATAGCGGCGGTATTCCATTTTATTGCTATCAAAGGTCAATTTTTTAGCCAAGGCTCCGGCGTTATCGCGGTCCGTTAAACGATCTGCTAAATATTTGGCAACTTCCAAACGGTTTTCATCAAAAGTAAATAAGTCTAGTAATTGCTCGGCTTGTGCAGTCGTTAGGCAAGTCGTTTTCATGGCCAATTTGAGTGCCTCCAAACGATCCTCCTCAAAAGATTGGTCTTGTAATTCAGTCTTAAACGCCTCTAAGCGATTCATGGTTTTGGTACAATTCACCCGCGAAGAATGATCAACTGGTTGGAGTTGTGAATTCCCATTCATTTGAATATTGGCATTCACTTGATTTGACATATTGTTAGTTGTCTGATTCATGCCGATATGAGTAGAAACAGAATTTGAGGAAGTTGTTGTCGTCGAACTTGTTGAAATTGTTGAAGTTGTAGTTTCGGTAACCGTTGCGCTTGTACCCAATCCAGATCCATTAGCATTTGCATTTAAGTTGAGATTCACCCCTCCTACCGAAAGGTTCATATTCAAATTGACATTTTCGTCGGGAATTGTTCCATTCGTGGTCGTGGTGGTCGTGGTGGTGGTGGTGGTGTTAGAATTTGTAGAATTCGAGGTTTGAACTGATGCAGGAGTGGTTTCAGAAACATTGACGTTCATGTTTACATCGGCATCTGAATAATTGGCTGCATCATTTGGGCGATAAACCACCGCTTCTTGGATCACGCCATGGGTAGGTTCCATGCCCATTAGCTGCAACTTGCCTTTGCCTTTTTTAAAAACGATGCGCGTGGTGATATCATAAGGAGCATCGATCATGAAGTTTTTATCGATGTCTGGTGTCTTGCCGTCGGCGAAAATCACTTTTACAGCATAGCTGCCATTTTTGATCTGACTGACCTGTACGTTGGTTTCTGGCTTGGAATTTTGACGGATTCCGTTTAGAACCACATAAAAGGGTTGACCACTGTTATTGAAAACACTTAAGTTACTTTGCGCATTTAGGAATGTCGAAAGCAATGTAGCACCAAAAAGATAGAAGAACTTCATGATTTAAATTTTTCCAAAGAAAACAAAAAATTGACTGGCTACAAAATCTCAGACCCGCGCTTTTTTCTAACTTCGTAGGCATGAACTTTGTCATAGTCGACGTCGAAACCACAGGTGGCCACACCAAAGACTCCAAAATAACGGAGCTCGCTATGTACAAACACGACGGCCAACAAGTCATCGGTCATTTTCATAGTTTAGTCAACCCTGAGCAAGCCATACCTGATTTTATCGTTAGACTCACCGGTATCACAGATCAAATGGTGGCTTCTGCCCCCAAATTTTATGAACTTGCCAAACAAGTCATTGAATTCTGCGAGGGTTGCATCTTTGTTGCGCACAATGTTGCTTTTGATTACGGCATGTTCCGAAGCGAATTCAAACGATTGGGTTACGAATTCAGAATGCCTCAACTCTGCACGGTTAGGGCTTCTCGAATTGTATTACCCGGCCATGCTTCTTATTCTTTAGGAAAAATTTGTACAGATTTAGGTATTCCAAATGCTGCACGCCACAGAGCCGACGGCGACGCCAAAGCCACTGCCGCACTTTTTTCAATTTTGTACAATACAGATAAAAACCAACTCAAAACATTCATTCAAGATGTACTCAATCCCAAACAAGTACATCCGAATTTGAGCCTAGAGAGTATTGAAGAATTACCCAACAAGACAGGCGTCTACAAACTATACAACGAATTCAACCAACTGATTTACATCGGCAAAAGCATTCACATCAAAAAACGCATTGAACAGCACCTGCGCAATACCAAAACGGCCAAGGGGCAACAAATGATACAAGATATTTGTCGGGTCGAGTACGAACTAACAGGTTCTGAATTAATCGCAATGCTCTTGGAATCGACGCTTATCAAAGAGCACAAGCCCATATACAACCGTAAATTGCGCAAAAGCTTGTTTCCATTTGGCTTATATGACCAACTTGATATCGATGGCTATATTCGACTCAAGATAGAAAGCACTGCAAAGAAAACAGCAGAACCTTTACTCCAATTTAGCTCGCGAAAAGATGCCATCGGATACCTGGAACACATCGTTGAAAAACGCCAACTCTGCCAAAAACTTTGCTACCTCTACCCCACCCAAAGCGCTTGTTTTCAGTACACTATTCATCAGTGCAATGGCGCATGTGTCCAAGAAGAAGACCCTGCAGTCTACAACCAACGAGTGCAAGCCTACATCGACGAATTACAATTCAACGGTGATACCTTTTTCTTGATCGATAAAGGTCGAAACAAAGGTGAAAAAAGCTTGGTTTGGATTGAAAACGGGATCTACCGCGGCTACGGCTATGCCCCCTTTCATTTTCACGGCAAAGAACCACTACATTGGGCCCGTTATATCCAACTTGAAAAAGAAAACCGAGACAACAAAACAATTGTCCATCAATTTATGCGCAAACCGACTGGTCAAAAACGCATCGACCTCAATCCTATTTTGCGCACATGACAACACAAGGAAAACTCATATTTCTTGGTTCCGGAACCTCTCAAGGTGTTCCAGTCATTGCTTGCAATTGCCCAACTTGCCTATCGACCAACCTCAAAGATAAAAGACTCAGGGCCAGCGTATTGATTCAGTTGCCAGACCTGAACTTTGCCATAGACGCCGGCCCCGATTTTCGGCAACAAATGCTCCGAGAGCAAGTCCAACACCTCGATGCTATTCTACTCACACACGAACACAAAGACCACATAGCAGGTCTAGACGACGTCAGGGCGTTCAATTACCAAACACAAAAGGATTTTCCGATTTACTGCAGCCCAAAAGTTGAAACCGCATTGCGCAGAGAATTTTACTATGCTTTTGAAGCGCATCCTTATCCAGGTGTGCCTCGTTTTCAAATTGAACACCTTCATAAAGGACGTTTTGAATTAAAAAACCATCAAATTGAAACAATTGAGGTCTGGCACCACCAAATGCAAGTTTTTGGTTTTCGAATGGGCAAATTGGCCTATATCACCGATGCCAAAACAATTTCTAAAGCGCAAAAAGCAAAACTATTCGGACTCGACATCTTTATTGTAAATGTCCTGCACGAATACACCCATTTATCTCATTTTAATCTCGAAGAAGCACTTGCCCTCATCGATGAAATCAAACCTAAACAAACCTACCTTACCCATATATCTCATCTCTTTGGCCTACATGATGTAGTCAACGACAAACTACCTGACAACGTCAAATTGGCCTACGACGGCCTTTCGCTGTCTTTCGATTTTTCATATTAAATTTACCCGATGTCTGCGCAAACTAAAATTGATATTGAGGCTCTGATCAAAAGTAAAAATCCGCGCTTACTCAAATGGTTGCCGCGCTTTGTTCTCAATTATCTAAAAAAGAAATTGCATCAAGATGAAATGAATGCATTTTTAGCAGCAAAAGGGCACCTCAAAGACCACGAATTTTGCCAAGCCGTTATCGACTATTTTCAGATCGAAGTCGAGGTACAAGGCATCGATAATGTACCGTCAACAGGCGGTGTTATTTTGGCCTTAAATCACCCATTAGGCGGCATGGATGGCGTTGCACTAATCCATGCGCTCCGACACACCAGGCTTGATGTCGCTGTAATTGTCAATGATTTACTATTGAATATCGAGCAACTCTCGAACCTGTTTGTCGGCGTTAACAAATTTGGACGCAACCATGGCGGCGTAAGAAATTCGATCAGAAATGCTTTTCAAAAAGAACAAGCACTCATTATTTTTCCAGCAGGAATGGTTACGCGCATTCATTACGGCCAAATCATTGAGCCCGAATGGAAAAAAACGTTTGTCAGTTACGCCCGTGAATTACAGCGCCCTATCGTACCCATCTATATTGATGGTGCGTTATCCAAAGCTTTTTACCGTGTCAATCGATGGCGCAAAAGATTGGGCATCAAAGCCAATTTAGAAATGTTTCTCTTGGCTGACGAAATGTACAAACAAAAAAATGGTAAAATTACTTTTGTAATCGGGCAACCGTTATATCCAAAAGACCTCCCTCAAAACCTAGACGACCTCGACGCGGCCAATTGGGTTAAAAATCATGTTTACAGCTTAAAATCTACCTATGCAAAAAGTCATTGACCCAATAGACCGAGCTGTTCTACGCCAAGAACTCAGCCCAGAACGCTTTTTGCGTTTGACCCGAAAAGGTGGCAACGAAATCTACCGCATTAATGCGCAAAACGCACCAAATGTGCTGCGAGAGATTGGCCGACTCCGCGAGCTCACTTTTAGAGCCGCTGGCGGTGGAACCGGGCAGGAGATCGACCTAGACGACCACGATTTTGGTCCTTTCGCATATGAGCAACTCATCGTTTGGTCCGAAGAAGACCAAGAAATTATTGGCGGCTACCGCTACAAAGTATGTTCCGATGCTTTAGACGCCGCCGGCAACTATCATCTTTCTACTGTTCACTATTTTGATTTTAATGCGCAATTCAAAAGTGCCTACTTGCCGTACACCATTGAACTCGGACGCAGTTGGGTTCAGCCCAATTTTCAGCCGAAT
>VFQT010002027.1_pt1 | contig 21984 bp, 23 predicted proteins | sample 3512381 | NCBI WGS metagenome assembly VFQT01 (sample SAMN10412376, study PRJNA504923) | tailings metagenome | isolation source: Relicate 2 Philex TSF3 active mining site | place: Philippines: Tuba, Benguet | collected 2017-08-29
TCGTGGTGTTTGATCTGTTCGGCGCCGGCAACATCGGCCGGGCGGTGCGCGGTGAGCCCATCGGCACCAGCATCCTGCCTTCGGCCTGAGCCCCCTCCTTCCCGTCAGCACCCATGGATCTCGAAGCCAGCATGCGCAAGTCGGTGGACTCCACCCAGCGCACCTTCAACACCATCCGCACCGGCCGGGCCAACGCCTCGCTGCTCGACAAGATCCAGGTGGAGTACTACGGCGCTGATACGCCGTTGAAGTCGCTGGCCACGATCAGCACCCCGGATTCCTCCACGATCCAGCTGCAGCCGTTTGACGGCGGATCGCTCGGTTTGATCGAGAAGGCGATCTCGATGAGCGATCTGGGCCTCACCTGCAACAACGACGGCAAGGTGATCCGCATCAACATCCCGCCCCTCACCGAGGATCGCCGCAAGGAGCTGTGCAAGCTGGCGGCCAAATACGCGGAAGAGGGCAAGGTGGCGCTGCGCAACATCCGCCGCGATGCCATCGACAAGGTGAAGAAACAGGAGAAAGAAGGCGAGTTTTCGGAGGATCAGAGCCGCGACGAACAGGAGAAGGTGCAAAAGCTCACAGATAAGTTCATCGCTGAGATCGAGAAGCTGCTGGCTGAGAAGGAAGCAGACATCCTCAAAGTGTGAGCTCCGCTCACATGCATGACGTGATTGTGGTCGGTGCCGGTGCTGCCGGTGCCGCTTGCGCTTATCACCTCGCTGCCCGGGGCCATCGGGTGTTGCTGCTTGAGGCCCAGAGCCTGCCCCGCCGCAAACCCTGCGGCGGTGGCATGGCGGCTTCCGTGCAGCGCTGGTTCCCCTTCGATCTCACGCCGGCGGTGGATCAGGTGATTGAGCAGGTGCGCTTCACCTGGTGCCTCGACGATCCGATCACCGCCGTTCTGCCTGGGGATTCACCCTTCTGGATCGTGCAGCGCTCGTGCCTGGATCAGTTCATCGCCCAACAGGCGGTGGACGCTGGCGCCCAGCTGATCGATGCAGCTGCGGTGGAGACGATCGAGCAGGACGCCGAGGGTTGGACGGTGCTGGCCGGCGGCAACCGCTACACCAGTCGAGCGGTGGTGGTGGCCGATGGCTCCAACTCTCGCTTCGCCGCTCGGTTATCTCTGGGCAATCCCAAACCCCGTTTCGCCAGTGCAGTGGCGGTGGAGGTGGAAGCGGCCGTGTCTCAGCCCAACACGGCCCGTTTTGAATTCGGCTTGGTGAAACACGGCTTCTGCTGGGCCTTTCCCCGCCGGGGTGGCTACAGCATTGGCGTGGGCAGCTTCATCGGCAACACGGAAGTGGATGCCGATGCCGTGCTCGCCCAGCTTTTGCCCAGCCTGGGCCTGGCCACCGATGCCGGCGAACGGATTCACTCGCCGCTGCGGGTGTGGGATGGCCACTACCCCCTGCACAACGTGGCCGGTGCCGTGGCCGTGGGTGATGCCGCTTCCCTTTGCGATCCCTTCCTGGCGGAGGGTCTGCGGCCTGCTCTTCTGAGCGGTGTGCGCAGTGCCGAAGCCCTCGATCGTTACCTCAACGCCGATGACGGGCGCCAGGCAGGGGAGGCCCTGGCGGGCTACAGCCAGATGATGCGGCAGCACTGGGGAGAGTCGATGGCCTGGGGAAGGCGCATCGCCCAGGTGTTCTACCGTGTGCCCAAGGTGGGCTATCAGATCGGCATCAAGCGCCCCACAGCTCCCCAGCGCATCGCCCAGATCCTCTCCGGCGAGATGGGGTATGGCGATATTGCCCAGCGCGTGATCAAGCGGCTCTTGTTCCAGCGCGGCTAACTGCGCACTGTTCAGCTGAATTTGGTGCAGTCTTTGAGCTGCCGCAGCCGCTTGTCGATCGAGCCGAGCAGTTCGATGGCGAACATCGGCGATTCCTGAACGGCGAACAGAAACTTTTCGCGGTTCATCACCAGCACCTTGCAATCGCTGAGGGCCTTGGCGTTGCCATAGCGCCGGTGCTCCGGTGTCACCAAGGCGCCGGCTCCGAACACATCACCGGCCTGGATGATCTCCTGGCCGCCCTCATCGTTCCAGCTGAGTTCAACACTGCCCTCAAGCACGCCGAACATGCAGTCGCCGGTTTCTCCTGAGCTGAAGATCGGCTCACCAGCCGGAACATCCAGCACTTCACCCTGGCTCGCCAGGGCGCGCATGGTGTCGAGAGCGTTCAACGCAGGCAACCAAACAGTGCACCCAGTGTGGGGCAATCAGGTTAAGAACCGCTGATGGCCAGGGCTGCTCCCAGGCCGCCGCGCACATCGGCCGGCATCAAGCGGCCGTCGTGATCGGTGTCGAGTGCATCAAACACCGCATCGCTGCCCAACCACTCCTCGCGGGTGATGCAACCGTCGCCATCGAGATCGTTCAGTAGGAAGATCTCCTGAGCGGCGTGCTGGAAAGCACTGGCCCCTTCCAGTTCGCCGAGGCGATGGGCCAGCTGGGCCTCGAGGGTTTCGATGGCACGCGTGAAGCCGGTGATGCCTTCCTGCAGTTTCTCGGTGGCCATCGGATCCTTGTGCATCATCGCCTCGAAGCCCTGGCGATCGAGATGTAGCTGTTCTTCGGTGGGGGCCGGATTGAAAGCGTTGAGCTTGCGGGTCAGCTCGCCATCGGTGTTGCGCAGCTGATCAAGCAGCTTCGGTGAAATGGTGAGCAGATCGCAGCCGGCAAGCTCGATGATCTCGTCGATGTTGCGGAAGCTGGCCCCCATCACCTCGGTTTTGTAGCCGTAGGTTTTGAAGTAGTTGAAGATCTGGCTCACCGATACCACGCCGGGATCCTCGGGCCCCGGATAGCTCTCGCGGCCGGTGCTCTTCTTGTACCAGTCGAGGATTCGCCCCACGAAGGGGGAGATCAGGGTGACGCCGGCTTCAGCAGCAGCCACCGCCTGGGCAAAGCTGAACAGCAGGGTGAGGTTGCAGTGGATGCCTTCCTTCTCCAGCACCTCAGCGGCCTTGATCCCCTCCCAGGTGGAGGCGATCTTGATCAGCACGCGCTCGCGGCCAATGCCGGCCTGGCGATAGAGGCCGATCAGCTTGCGCGCCTTGGTGATGGTGGCTTCGGTGTTGAAGCTCAGGCGTGCATCCACCTCGGTGGACACCCGGCCGGGCACGATCTTGAGGATCTCTGTGCCGAAGGTCACACAGATTTCGTCGAGGGCTTCACGCACCACCTCTTCGGCTGGAGCCGCTTGGCCGCACACCTCGCGGGATTGCTGCAGGGATCGGTCGATCAGGTTCTGATAAGTGGGGATCTGCGCCGCCGCCAGGATCAATGAGGGATTGGTGGTGGCGTCCCTCGGCGTGAACTGGCGGATGGCGTCGATGTCACCGGTGTCGGCAACCACAACGGTCATGGCGGCCAGTTGATCGAGCAGGTTGGCCATGCAGGGCCCCGGGAGATGCGCTCAAACTAGCCAGCGAATCGGTGAAGAACCGCCTCTGTCACCAAGCGGTTACCCGCTCGCTTGACCCTCAGCCGGCCACCGGCTTGCTCGGCGGGATCTTCTCAATCACCAGAAGCGATTCGATGATCTGGCGCGCCACAGGAACCGCCACGGTGGATCCGTAGGCGTTGCCGCCCTTGGGCTCGTCGACCACTACCAGCACCACAAAGCGTGGATCATTGATGGGCAGGTGCGCCACAAAACTGGTGATGCGCGCCCCAGGGATATAAACGCCGTTTTCGGCTTTCTGGGCCGTGCCCGTTTTGCCACCGATGCGGTGGCCGGGGATGTAGGTGCCCTTGCCGCTGCCCTTCTCCACCACGGTTTCCATCCAGTTGAGAACCGTTTGGGCAATCTCCGGCCGGATCAGTTGCAGACCGGTGGAGGGCGGTGCGGGGGCGAGGTCGTCGCCCGAACGCAGGCCTCGGGTGATGTGGGGGCTCACCAGCTTGCCGCCGTTGGAGAGCATGGCGTGGAGCTGAAGCAGCTTCAGCGGCGTGAGATTGAAGCCCTGGCCAAAGGCGGCTGTGGCAGGCTCGATCGGCTGGGTGCGGAACGTTTCCAGGCTTTTCAGCTGGCCGGCCACGGCGCCGGGCAGATCGGTGTCGGGTTTGGTGTCGATGCCGAGGGCATGCAGCCAATTCCAGAACTTGGCGGGTTTCACCCGCTGCATCGCCTTCACCATCGCCACGTTGCTCGACACCTGCAGCACCGTGGGGAAATCGATCACCCCGTTGCCCTTGCGGTCGTGGTTGAAGATCGGCCAGCCACCGATGGTGAGCTGACCGTTGTCATTCACCTTGCCGGCTGGGTCGATGGCGTTTTCCTGCAGGGCAATAGCGAGGTTGATCGGCTTGAACGTTGATCCCGGTTCATAGAGATCCTGAACCGACCACTCGCGGAACAGCCCGGGCTTGTATTTCCAGAATTGATTAGGGTCGTAGGTGGGGGTGGAGGCCAGGGCGAGCAGTTCGCCGTTGCGCACATCCATCACCAGCGCCACGCCGCGCTTGGCATTCCATTGCTTCACCTGTTTGCTGAGCGCCATTTGCGCCACCTGCTGCAGGCGTGCATCGAGGGTGAGCTGCAGCCGTAGATCGTCTCCATAGAGCACCCCGGCCTTGAGCCCATCGGGCAGTGGGGTGCCATCGGCTCCGCGGCGCAGTTGGCGGGTGGCCTCGTGGCGGCGCAGATCACTGTTGCGGCTCTGTTCCAAACCCGCCTGGGGTACGCGCTCCAGATTCAGAAAGCCCACCACGTTGGCGAACAGGTTGCCCTGGGGGTAAACCCGCTGGGGATAGGGCTCAAGATCGATGCCGCTGATCCCCAGTTCGCGAACTCGTTGGGCGGTTTCCGGGTCAAGATCGTTGGTGAGTTTCACCCCCGATTTACGGCCTTCCATGGCGCGCACGAGATCAGCCATCGGCAGGGCCAGCACGCTTGAGAGCTTGCGGGCCACATCGAGCGGGCTGCGCAGCTTGCCGATGTCGTCGCCGGGGAAGGCGAAATAGCGGGGATGGGCCCAGAGCGTGAAACGCTCCTCGTCGAGGGCCACCAGGCTGCCCTGGCGGTCCACGATCGTGCGGCGCCGGCCCAGTGGGGTGATGGTTTGGGTCTGCACAGCCCGGGCGCGATCGAGCAGCTCCGGGCCCTGCACCACCTGCACCCAGGCCAGCCTCAGGGCCAGTCCACCCAGGCCGGCCGCCATCAGCAAGTACACCGCCCAGAGGCGCCCAGTGGGCACAGGGCTGAGGGTCAACACCCGCCGTTGGCGACCGCCGCCGCTACTGCGTGGCGCCGGCCTACGGCTTTCCAGGCGGTGAACCGCCATCAGTATCCAGGCAGGATCTGACGGGGATTCACCTGGGCCAGCAGGGCGTGCAGGCGGGGCTGTTGACGTGTAATCGGCGGCTCCAAATACACCAGCTTCTGGCTGGAGGTGGGCTCAAGCAGGGCTGGTTTGCGTGTCATTCCCAGATGATGCTGCTCGAGCACAGCCGACGATTCCTGCAGCCGGTGCTCCAGGCGTTGAGCAGCTTCCAGCTTTTGAAAGTTCTGGGTCCACTGGCCTTGCCAGTGGAGGGTGAGGCCGCTCAGGCCGAGCACGGCCACGCCCAGCCCGAGCAGGCTGCCATCGGCGATCCGGTGCAGGTTGCCGAGCAGGGGCGATTGGCGATCCGCTTTGCGCGACGAGAGCGATCCCTGGATCAGTTCCAGGGGTCGAGCGGTGGATCGCCGTTGACCCTCTTGGGTCTGATGCAGTGGAGCGGCGACCACAGGTGCGCGGCAGAACTGCGCAAGTGAACCACGCGCCCGCCCCTCCAGCAAGGGTGTGATCAAGCACCGAGACCCACTCCACCGTTCGCTACCAGCCCAGCACCACCAGATTGGCGAAGGTGAGGGCATTCCAGAGGCCGTGCATCAGCACGCAGCTGCCCAGCCGGCCGCTGCTCCAGCGCAGCCAACCAAGCCCGATGCCCAGTACCAGCAACGGCAGCAGCTCACCCAGGCTCAGGTGAGCCACCGCGAACACCACAGCGCTTAGAAGAACTCCGCCGGTAGCCCCCAGCTTGCGCGCCGCCACTGGCAGCAAGGCCCCGCGGAAGATCGTTTCTTCAAACAGCGGAGCAAGCACGATCGCCGTGAAGCCGAAGCAGGCCAGTGCCGGCACGTTGTGACTGTTGAGCACCAGCTCCAGCAGCGGGTTGCTGCCGCCTGGATCCCCCCAGAGCTGCCCCTGCAACCAGCCCACCAGGCTGACCAAGGGCAGCACCATCAGCAGACCCTTCAGCCCCTGGCGCAGGTTGGTGGTCAGAGGGTTCCAGCGGAATTGCAGCCCAGCCATGGCCCCTTTGCCCCGCAGCATCAGGGCCAGGATCAGCAGGGGCCCGGCCATCAACGCCAGGTACAGGCTCACCACGCTGATGCCCTCGCGTAGGGGGCTGGTGACGGCCAGCTGCTGCAGCAAGCCCGTGAGCAAGGGCCCCACCAGCAAAGGGGTCAGCAGCTCACCGATCACCACGAAACCGCCGGCGATCAGCAGCACGGCATCGAGGCCGCTGAGTTGGGGGCCCAGCAGCGCGGGTACCTCTGCGGCGCGGCCACGCCAGCGCAGCCACAGCTCCCGCAGCAACGCGGCGCTGCCCAGTAGCAGCAACAGCACAGGCAGCACGCTCACGCTCACGAGCTGCAGGAGTGCCCTTCGGCTCGCGCCCGCAGCGCCGCAAGCGGCGCCCGGGGTGAGTGCTTCACAGCTCCACAGCTGCAGCACGCCGCCCTGAGGGAGCGCCTCGATCAAGGCTTGCTTCGCGGGCAAGGTTTGGTTACCCGGGCCATTGGGCATTCGCTCCGGCTCGAGCAGGGCCTGAGCCAGGGTCGCCTGGGGGCTGTTGCCGGAGCCCAGTTCCGCCAGCAGGGCATCGGAAGCTGGGGTCTGACCCTGGCGCCTGAGGAGCAGAGCCTGCTCCAGCAGCAGATCTGGATCGGGGCTTTGGCCGGCTTCGCGCGCGTCGTTGATCTCCTCGGCGAGGGCCTTGCGCAGGGTTTCCACAGGGTTGCCGCCCGCCAGCAGGTTGCGCAGTGGGCCGCTGAGCTGCGGTTCAGCCAGCACCGCCAGCTCCAGCTGGCGCCGGTTGAGGTCGTTGCCGACGGAGGGGCGGCTGAGGCTGTCGATTAGCCCGTTCAGCCAGAGCAACAGGCTCAGGGCCAGGCTCACCAAGGCCAGCGCCACCTTCCAGCCCGGCGCTGCCCCTTCCGGTCTGCCGCCGGGCCTGTTGGCTGCTGTCACCCTGCGCCTGCTCCCTGGTGCTGATCAGCGCAGCATCTCATCGCTTGGCTGCGGGCTGATGGCTGGCTGGCCAGCGCCGGAGCGGGAGCTGGGGCTGAAACCCCACCAAATACGATGCCTTTTGCTCAATCCTGCGCCTGTGTCTCTCCGGATCCTGCTGGTTCGCCATGGGTTGAGCAGCTTCAATCTCGAGCACCGCATTCAGGGCCGCGACGATCTCTCCAGCCTCACCGAGGAGGGGGTGAAGCAGGCTCTGGCCACGGGCGAGGCCCTGAGGGATCTGACGATCACGGCCGCCTATAGCTCTCCGCTCCGCCGCGCCCACGACACCGCCACCGCCCTGCTCGCCGCCCAAGGCGGTGGCCTTGAACCCCGCCTCGACGACGACCTGCTCGAGGTGGATCTGGCTCCTTGGAGTGGGCTGCTCAGCAGCGAAGTGCAGGAGCGCTTCCCTGAGGCGTATCGCACCTGGAAGCAGCATCCCGAGCGGCTGGAGCTGCAGCGCGCCGATGGCAGCAGCTATGCCCCCATCCCGGAGTTGATGGCTCAGGCGCGACGCTTCGTGGATCGCCTGCTGGCCGAGCACAGCCCCAGCAGCCCCGCAGCGCAGACCGTGCTGGTGGTGGGCCACAACGCCATCCTGCGCTGCCTGCTGCTCACCCTGCTGGGTGTGGATGCCAGTGGCTTCCGCCGCCTGCGCGTGGATAACGCCTCCCTCTCGGTGCTCAACCTCAGCGCCGAGCCGGATGGTGGTGCTTCTGTGCAGATCGAATCGCTCAATGGCACCACCCATCTCCACCCCGAGGTGTGCGGCGGCCGCCTGCCCGCCAAGGGGCCCGGCCCGCGCCTCCTGCTGGTACGCCACGGCGAAACCGATTGGAACCGCCAGGGCCGCTTCCAGGGCCAGATCGATATTCCGCTCAACGAGAACGGGCGCGCCCAGGCCGCCGCAGCCGGCAACTTCCTGCGCAAGGTGTCGTTCCAGCGGGCCTACACCAGCTCGATGGCCCGGCCGCGTCAAACCGCTGAGGGCATCCTCAGCCACCACCCCGGCGTGCCCCTCACCAGTGTGCGCAATCTCGTGGAGATCGGCCACGGCGAATGGGAGGGCTGCCTGGAATCGGAAATCTCCGAAGGTTGGGGTGAGCTGCTGGCGGCCTGGAAGCGCGCGCCAGAAACAGTGCAGATGCCCAATGGCGAAACCATCCACGACGTGTGGGACCGCTCGCTGCGCGGATGGAACACCATCGCCGCCAGCCTCAACAGCGACGAAACGGCTCTGGTGGTGGCGCACGATGCCGTGAACAAAACCATCCTCTGTGCCCTGCTGGGGCTCGGGCCCGCCGATATCTGGGCCGTGAAGCAGGGCAATGGTGGTGTGACGGTGATCGATTACCCCCACGGCCCAGATCAGGCGCCGGTGGTGGTGTGTTTGAACCAAACGGCCCATCTTGGGGGTGTTCTGGATCGCACCGCCGCCGGCGCTCTATGACCCCTAACCCCGAGCAGCCGCTGCTGTTGCATCAGGTTCAGCTGCTCGAAGCGGAAGGTGCTGAGCTGCGCCGATGCGATGTGATGATTCAGGCGGGGCTGCTCACAGCGATTGGCGGTGATGCGGCGGCTCAGGCCACGGCCTGCGGCGCTCAGGTGCTCGATGCCCAGGCCTGGCTGCTGGCACCACCGCTGGTGGATCCCCATTCCGAGCTGGAGGATCCGGCCACTGGATCGGCCGAATCCCTGGCCTCACTGGAGCGCTCGGCTCTTGCCGCCGGCTACGGCACCGTGGCCCTGCTGCCCCGCGCCTCGAGCTGGCGCGATCGGCCTGAGCGGCTGCAGGGTCTGGCGCCCCTCGGCGGATTGCAGCTGCTGCTCTGGGGCAGCTTCAGCCATGGCGCCAGCGGTGCTGATCTTGCCCCCCACGGCGATCAGCTGGCTGCCGGTGCCATCGGCCTGGCTGAGGGCGATCAGATGCCGCCCCTGGCGCTGCTGGAGCGCGGCCTCAGCCTGGGGGAATGCGGCGATGCACCGGTGCTGCTGGCCCCCCGCGACGCCAGCCTGAGCCAGGGGGGCTTCGTGCGTGAGGGGGTGGAGGCGCTGCGTGCGGGCTGGCCCACCGATCCCTCCATCAGCGAAACCCTGCCGCTGCAAAACCTGCTGGCGATGGCGCGGCGTCATCCCAAGCGGCGGCTGCAGCTGATGAATCTCTCCACGGCCGAGGGTGTGACTCTGTTGCGGGAGCTGCCGGCCGAGCAGCGCCCCGAGGCCACGGTGTGCTGGTGGCATCTGCTCGCCGATAGCGGCAGCCTCGATCCGATCGCGGAGGGTTGGCGGGTGGTGCCACCCCTGGGAACACCAGCCGATCGCCTGGCACTTCAGCAGGGTTTGGCCGATGGGGTGCTCACCGCGGTGGCCGTGCATCACCAGGCGCTGGATGCCGAAGAGCAGCTGCTGCCGCTGGATCAGCGCAAACCCGGTGTTGCCGGCCATCGTTTCGTGTTGCCCTGTTTGTGGCAGGAGCTTGTGCTGCAACGCGGCTGGAGCGCCGAGCAGCTCTGGCAAGCCCTCTGCTTTGCCCCTGCTCGCCTGCTGGGCCTGGCTTCCCCGAGCCTCAGCCTGGGCAGCGATCAATGGGTGGTGTTCGATCCCAGCCGCCAGTGGCAGCCCAGCAACGACAACTGGGGGCCCCAGGCCGCCAATCAGCCGGCCACGACCGGCACACTCACCGGCCAGCTGCTGGCCAGTGGCCTCATCCCGGAGCTGCGCCGCTGGCCGGTTTCGCTGGCTTGAGTGGATCGCGGCTGCTCAGTTTGCCGGCGGTGCCGAGCGGCCAGAACCGCCAGAAGGCCCGGCCGATGATTTCGCTGTCCGGCAGGAAGGCACCACCGGGCCAGAAGCGACCATCCCAGCTGTTGCCGCGGTTATCGCCCAGCACCAGCACATGGCCCGGGGGCACCGTGGCGTTCAGCGTGCGGCAGGGGCCCATGCCCTGCTCATCCACCGGGCAGTAGTTGCTTACGTAGGGCTCTTTCAGCCGCTGGCCGTTCACCATCACCTCGCCGCGGGGATTGATCACCACCTGATCGCCGGCCACCGCCACCACCCGTTTGATGTAGGCATCGCAAGCCGGTTCCTGCAGGCCCGGCACCAGGTTCACCAGGGGCAGGTTCACCAGCAGGCACCGCAGCGGACCGGCCTGGTGGTTGGGCTTGAGCACCGGATCGAAATGGTGCGGGGCGTGGAAGACCACGATCTCACCGCGTTGCGGGGGGCGGCTGCGGTAGGTGAGCTTTTCCACCAGCAGCCGATCCTGAAGCTGCAGCCCCGGCAGCATTGAGCCTGAAGGGATGTAGCGGGCCTCGACCACGGTTTGGCGCACACCGAGGGCGACGCCGAGCGTGATCAGCACGCCCCGCCAGAACACCCAGGGGCTTTCCTGCGGCTGGGCTGCTTTCTGGTCGGGCTTGGGATCGGGCTGCGGTGCGGTCGCGTCTTGGTCGGGGCTGGACAAGGGCTGGAACTGCCGGCAGCAGGTGCAAGTGAGGCAGATTAGGGCCGTTGCCTCCAGCATCAGATGGTTCGTCCGCGTTGGTTGTCGGCCCAGAGGGTCACGGCCTCGCGGCTCTGGTGCCACTGGGATCGGGCTGTGGCCCTGTGGGCTGGGGTGAACCTGCTGCTGGTGCTGTTCGACATCACCTACATCCCCCTGCGCACGTTCTGGCTGCAGCGCAACCTCACGCCGCTGCCCCAGGTTCCCCTGGTGGTGCCCCTCAGCCTGCTGCCCGATCTCACCCCCCTCTACGACCCGGTGAAGGGGATCGAGCCGCACCGCGAAACCCAGGCTTATCTGCAGGCCTTTGAGCGGTTGGATCAGTCCCTACTCGAGGGATCCACGCTTGCCCAGAGCGCAGCGCAGCGGCGGCGCCTGGTGGTTCTCACCGAGGCGATGATCAACGAAAACCCGTTTGCCGCCTCCGGCAACAGCGGCACCCTCGAAAAGATCAAGAACCGCCTGCGCCAGCGGGCCGGCAATGATTCAGCCAAGCAAGCGGCCTCCCAGCTGCTCGGTGATCCCTGGCTGCAGCAGAGCAGCTGGCAACAGGAGCGGCGCTTCTGGCAGCAGCAGGTGATGCCGTTGGTGGCCACGAGCTACTGGCGCTCCATCGATGAGAACGGCCGGCCCACCGATCACTTCTGGCGGATCGACCTGCTGCTCTTCCAGAGCGTGTTCGCCCTCGACATCCTGCTGCGCATGGTGCGCATGCGGCGTCGTTTCCCGGGGCTGAGCTGGCGTGATGCGCTGCTGCGTCGCTGGATTGATCTGCCGTTGCTGCTGCCCTTCTGGCGTTGGATGCGGGTTGTTCCCGTGGTGGAACGCCTCAGCCAGGCCCAGCTGATCAATGTGGAGCCGCTGCGGGCTGCGGTGAGCCGGGCCGTGGTGTCGTTGCTGGCGCTCGAGCTGTTCGAGGTTCTGGCGCTGCAGCTGGTGGATGGCACCCAGTCGTTGATTCGCTCCTCTCAGTGGCCACGCTGGATCCGCAGCCTGCGTAGCCACCAGAGCGTCAGCGGCGCCGATGAGCAGCAGCTGCTGGATCTCGTGCGCCTCTGGGGGCCGATGGTGCTGGGTCAGGTGACCCCGCGGCTGGCGCCGGAGCTGCAATCGCTGCTGGGCCATGCCCTGCAGCAGCAGTTGCGGGAGGTGCCCGGTGGCGTGATGGTGCCGGCCGGCGTCAGCCGGCAGCTGGCCGGCGGAGTGGTCGACAGCCTGCTGGATCTCTCGCGGGGCACGGCCCAGCGCCTAGCCCGCAACGACGATCGCCAGAGCGAGCTGCTGCAACAGGCCATTGATCGCTTCTGGGAGGAGCTGGCGGCAGCTCTGGAGCAGGCCGGCACGCTCGAGCGCAGCCAGGAGTTGCTCTGCGCGCTCTTGCAGCAGCTCAAACTCAACTACCTGGCCCAGATGAACCGGGCGGGCATTGATGCGCTGATGGATGAGCTCGATGAACTCACCACGCCCGTCAGCCCTGGAGAGCCGCCTGCCACTCCTCCAGCTTGAAACCCACCAGCGTTGCCCCCTCAGGGGTGATCGCAAAGGGCCGTTTGATCAACTTGCCATCAGCAGCGAGGGCCGCCAGGGCGGTTGCATCGTCCATAGCCGCCACGGCGGCGCTTCCCAGGGCCCGGTAGCTCTGGCCGCTCGTGTTGAACAGGCGCTTGCGGCCGAGGCTCTCAAAGGCCGCGCGCAGTTCGGCGCCGCTGGGTGGCTGCTCCGTGATGTCGAGCAGCTCGAGGGTGCCGGCATCCACAGAAAAGCCCTGCTGGGCGAGCCATTGCAGGGCTTTGCGGCAGGTGCCGCACTTGGCGTAGCTGTAGATCCGGAGCCGTTGGCTCACTTGCCAAACAGGCTCTTGAGGGCGCCCACCAGGCTGTTGGAGCCGGAACCAGCACCAGCTTGGGGACGGGTGCGCACGGTGACGTCGCCATTGACGCTGGTGCGGCAGCTGAGGCGGTAGTTGGCGGGACGATCAGCCAGGTACACCTGCTCCACATCGCTGCGGGGGGAGAGGTTCTGCATGCCTTCCACCACTTCCACAACGCAGGTGCCGCACTGGCCCACACCACCGCAGTTGTTCAGGTTGTTCAGACCCTTGTAGGGGTTGATGCCGGCATCGATGGCGGCCTTGCGCAGGTTGGCCCCCTCGATGCAACCGACCTGCTGGCCTTCCTGTTCGAAACGGATGGTGGGCACGGTCGGACGGGGATCTTCGGCGCCGACAAACTTACCTGGCCGCAGCCGATTCATGCAGCCGATGTCGAGGGCTGACACCAAATGCGGTGATGGCCGGGCTCTCTAGCATTGGGTTTCTGGCTGATCAGCGGTGCAGTCCTCCGGTTACGAACGGCTCCAGAGCCAGATGATTCCTGGCTACAGCAGCCTGGCGCGGCTCTCGGTTGCCCTCTTGGCCGCCTCGCCCGTGGCCTCCGGCTCGGGTGCTGAGGTGCTGGTGGCTGGCTGTGGCACTGGTTCTGAGCTCCTGGAGGCCGTGGCCCAACGGCCCGACTGGAGCCTCACCGCCCTCGATCCCAGCGCCGAGATGCTCGAGGAAGCGCGCCAGCGCCTGGGCGAGCAGGGGGCGATCCAGTGGCAGCAGTCCACCGTGGAGGCTCTGGTGGATGCGCCGGGAATGGCGGGTCGCTTTGCCGGCGCCCTGTCGGTGCTGGTGCTGCAGTCGCTGCCGGATGACGGCAGCAAGCTCGCCTTCCTCACCGCCCTAGCCCGCTGCCTGCAGCCCGGCGCTCAGTTGGTGCTGGTGGATCTGATGCAAACCAGTCTCCCCTCCTTGGAGGGGCAGCTGGATCAGGCCTGGCGCGGCTTCCAGCGTGCCAGCGGCCTTGAGGATGCGCTGCAGGAGGGTCTCCATCCGATCGGCTTGGCGCGTCTCACCAGCTTGGTGAATGCGGCTGGTTTTGGCGATCCAGCCCGCGTGTTTCAGGCCTTGGGTTTCGAAGGCTTCCTGCTGCAGCGCCTCAGCTGAGCCCAGCGGCGGCGATGCAGCGCTCCAGTAGGGCTGGAACCGCATCGGCATCGAGCCAGCCGTTGATCTCGATCACTCGGCCTTCAAGGCTTTTGTAGGTGCGGAAAAATTCCGCTACCTCCTCGAGTTGGTTGGCGGCGATCTGGCGAATGCTGCGGATGCCCCGCTGGCGCGGATCGGCGTCGGGAACACACAGCAACTTGCCGTCGTGGGCCCCGCAATCCACCATGTCGAGGATGCCGATTGGCCTGGCTGCAATCAAGCAGCCGGCAAAGGTGGGTTCATCCATGATCACCAGGGCATCGAGAGGAGCGCCGTCCTCCGCGAGGGTGTTGGGGATGAAGCCGTAGTCGAACGGGTAGCGCACGGAGGAGTGCAACACCCGGTCCAGCACCATCAGGCCGGCCTCGGCGTTGTACTCGTATTTATTGCGGCTGCCGGCTGGAATCTCCACCATCAGATTCACCAGCCCTGGCGCCGGTGAGGCCTGCAGGCTGCGCAAGTCCATGGGCCGTGGCTGGAGAGATGGCTGTGGGGGCCGGGCGGCGATCGCCAATCACGCTCGCCAGGGGCACGACAAGGGTGCAAAGGGCAACGACCACACCAAACAGTGGAGCTGCCGTGTGGAACAGGCTGCTTGAACTGTAGAGGGGACTAAAGGGATCTTCCCCAGAATCAGAGCGCTGGCTGGAAGGCTCTGCTGCGGCTTCGCTGGAAGCCACGAGCGCTGGTTGATCCGAGGGTCGAGGAGGGGGTTCTGAATCCATGCAGGCTGTTGGCGGCATTGCATCGACAGGGTGCGATGCAGCGACCGGTCAACGGATCGGCGTCTAATCGTCCTCAGCTTGGCATTTCCAGGCGGCCTGGCAAGTGGGGAAAACCGCTCAAGCGGCGGGACGGGCCTCATCGTGCTGATCCCTGCGGCTCTCCAGGGAGGTGGGGCGACCTTCGTCCTTGCCCAACAGGCTGCGGATCGCACGCAGCTCCTCCAAGATCGAGCCCAGCAGCTGTTGCGTGGCCGTTGAAGGTGAGTTGAGCACCTCAACGGTGACTTCTTTGATCCGCAGCACATCGCGTGCAAAGCGCGCCACTTCATTGGGGTGGAACAGAAGCGGATCTTTTTGGTCGCTGCGGTATTCCGGATTGAGTTTGCGAGGATTGAAGGAAGGGTTGAGATTGCGCGGATCGGTGTTGGTGTAGCGGTACACCGAGGCGCGGGATCGATTCAGGCAACGCTGAACTTCGTCGATTCCGATCAGGTTGTCGCTGTTTTCTCCACCAGGCGCCTCGCCGTAGGTGCTGGTGAACTCAGCACTGGTGAGCTGTGCTCCAGTGGACTGTGGGCCAATGAACTGTCCGCCTCCGCCCATTGCCTTTGCGACTGAATGGGGTTGCATGAGACCTGGATGCGACAAATTGGACGTTTCGCGGAACCTAGCAGAGTTTTCGCTGCCGAACTGGAAATCTTTCTGCTTTCGCCCCTGTGGTGTGGCGCTTCCGCAGCCGGTTGGTGCCTGAGCTCGGTGGTAGCTTCCGGCCTTCTTCTTTGCTGAGCATTCCATGCGCGTCTCCCGCCTGATGCTGGTGACGCTTCGGGATGACCCCGCCGAAGCCGAGATCCCCTCCCACAAGCTGTTGCTGCGTGCGGGCTACATCCGCCGCGTGGGCAGTGGCATCTATGCCTATCTGCCATTGCTCTGGCGGGTGCTGCAGAAAATCTCCGCGATCGTGCGCGAGGAACTGAACGCCACCGGAGCGCTCGAAACCCTGCTGCCCCAGCTGCAACCTGCCGAGCTCTGGCAGCGCAGTGGCCGCTGGGCCGGTTACACCGCCGGCGAGGGGATCATGTTCCACCTCGAAGACCGTCAAGGCCGTGAGCTAGGCCTTGGCCCCACCCATGAAGAGGTGATCACCGCTCTGGCTGGGGATCTGCTGCGCTCCTACCGGCAGCTGCCGGTGAACCTCTATCAGATCCAGACCAAATTCCGCGATGAGATCCGGCCGCGCTTCGGCCTGATGCGGGGGCGTGAATTCATCATGAAAGACGCCTATTCCTTTCATGCCGATGAGGCTTGTCTGAAGCAGACCTACGCGGCGATGGATCAGGCCTACCGGCGCATCTTCAGCCGTTGTGGCTTGCGGGCTGTGGCGGTGGAGGCGGATAGCGGCGCCATTGGCGGCTCCGCCAGCCAGGAGTTCATGGTGACGGCCGAGGCCGGCGAAGACCTGATCCTCGCCAGTGGCGACGGCCGCTATGCCGCCAACCAGGAGCGTGCGGTGTCGCTGCCGGCTGACGCGGTTCCTCTGCCCGGTGGGGCCCGGGCGGGCGGTCTCGGTGACGACCTGGCCACCCCTGCGCAGAGCATCATCGAGGTGCTCTGCAGCGCCCACGGCTTTGATCCCAGCCAGACCGTGAAGGTGTTGCTGCTGTTGGCCCGCTTCGAAGACGGTTGCCAGCAGCCGCTGCTGGTGAGCCTGCGCGGCGATCAGCAGCTGAATGAGGTGAAACTGACCAACGCCGTGAGTGCTCGTTGCAGCGCCGATCACGGCACGCTCCTGGAGATCAGCCCGCTCACGGCGGAAGCGGTGGCGAAGGAGGGGCTCGCGCCGATTCCCTTCGGCTTCATGGGGCCGCATCTGGAAGATGCGGTGCTGGCTGGTGCCCGCGCTTGGCAATCCCGTTTTCTGCGCTTGGCGGATGCCACGGCCACCGCGCTGGAGAGTTTTGTGTGTGGGGCCAACAGCCTCGATACCCACCGGGTGGGTGCGAGCTGGGGTGCCCTCTGCCCGGCGCCTGAGAGCCTGGATCTGCGGGCAGCGCAGCCGGGTGATCGCTGCCAGCACGATCCTGAGCAGCAGCTGCAGGCCAGCCGCGGCATCGAGGTGGGCCACATCTTCCAGCTGGGCCGCAAGTATTCCGCTGCCCTCGAGGCCACCTTCACCAACGAAGCCGGTCAGGAGGAGCCCCTGTGGATGGGTTGCTACGGCATTGGCGTCTCGCGCCTCGCCCAGGCCGCTGTGGAGCAGCACCACGATGCCAACGGCATCTGCTGGCCCACCGCCATCGCTCCCTATGAGGTGATTGTGGTGATCGCCAACGTGGCTGATGCCCCGCAGTTGGAGCTGGGTGAACAGCTGTATGCCGCCTTCCAGGCTGCCGGCATCGATGTGCTCCTGGATGACCGCAGCGAGCGCGCCGGTGTGAAGTTCAAGGACGCCGATCTGCTAGGCATTCCCTGGCGGGTGGTGGTGGGCCGAGGTGCTGCTGATGGTCAGGTGGAGCTGGTGCAGCGCGCCAGCGGCGAGCGCAGCGACGTTCCGGCCGCTGAGGTTCTCTCCCAGCTGCAGGCCTATCTGGAGCGTGAACGAGTCGGGCTGCTCTCAGCCTGACGCCATAGGATCCGCCCAACCCTTGCAGGAACTCCATGGCGGCTGGTTGGCGTCAACTCAAAGCAGCCGTCATGGCGGTGTGCCTGTGCCTCTGCCTGATGCTCACAGCCTGTTCCGGCGGAGGACCCCTCACGGGCAACTACGTGGAAGACACGGTGGCTGTGGCCGACACCCTGATGGCCACCATTGCTCTGCCCGCGGATGATCCCGGCCGCAGCGAAGCGGAAACCTCAGCGCGCACGCTCATCAACGACTACATGGCCCGTTATCGGCCGCAGCCGAAGGTGAACGGCCTGGCTTCGTTCACCACGATGCAGACCGCGCTGAATTCCCTGGCGGGCCATTACGCCAACTACCCCAACCGTCCGGTGCCTGACGCTCTTCGCGATCGCGTTTCGAAGGAGCTCAAGAAAGCGGAAACCGGAGTGGTTCGCGGCGCCTGAACCCAGGCACTGTCCCAACGTGAATCGTGTTGCAACAGCGGCCTGCGGGCCGCTTTTTTTGTGTCAACACGCTGCATCTGAGGCCGGCACTTTGACGGAGGGCAGCCCGATCTGAGATCCTCTTTGTTTGTGCTTAGAAGCGGCTGCGGGCCGCTGTGTCCTTGGCCAACGTCGTCGTCATCGGTGCGCAATGGGGTGACGAGGGGAAGGGCAAGATCACCGATCTCCTCAGCCGCTCCGCCGATGTGGTGGTGCGTTATCAGGGCGGCGTGAATGCCGGCCACACCATCGTTGTGGACGACAAGGTGCTCAAGCTGCACCTGATCCCCTCCGGAATCCTGTATCCAGACACGGTGTGCCTGATCGGCTCGGGCACCGTGGTGGATCCCAAGGTGATGATCGGTGAGCTCGACATGCTCGCCGAGAACGGTATTGCTGTGGATGGCTTGCGCCTGGCTTCCACCGCCCACGTGACCATGCCCTACCACCGTCTGCTGGATCAGGCGATGGAGAAGCAGCGGGGCGATCGGCGCATCGGCACCACGGGCCGGGGCATCGGTCCCACCTATGCGGATAAGTCGCAGCGCAACGGCATTCGCATCATCGACATCCTCGATGAAGCGCGCCTTCGGGATCGCCTCGCCGGTCCACTGGCTGAGAAAAACGAAACCCTCCAGAAGCTCTACGGCCTCGAGCCTCTCGATTTCGAGGCGGTGGTGGCTGAATACGTGGCCTATGGTCAGCGACTGGCGCCCCACGTGGTGGATTGCACCCGTGCCATCCACCAGGCGGCGCGCGCGCGCCAGAACATCTTGTTTGAGGGTGCCCAGGGCACCCTGCTCGACCTCGACCACGGCACCTATCCCTACGTCACCTCGTCGAACCCGGTGAGCGGCGGTGCCTGCATCGGTGCCGGCGTAGGCCCCACCCTGATCGACCGCGTGATCGGCGTGGCCAAGGCCTACACCACCCGCGTGGGTGAAGGCCCCTTCCCCACGGAACTGGAGGGCAGCCTCAACGACCACCTCTGCGATCGCGGCGGTGAATACGGCACCACCACCGGCCGCCGCCGCCGCTGCGGTTGGTTCGATGGCGTGATCGGTCGCTACGCCGTTGAAGTGAACGGTCTTGATTGCCTCGCGATCACCAAGCTCGATGTGCTCGATGAGCTCGATGAGATCCAGGTGTGCGTGGCCTATGAACTGGATGGCCAGCGCATCGAGCATTTCCCCAGCTCGGCTGAAGACTTCGCACGCTGCCAGCCGATCTTCGAAACCCTGCCTGGCTGGCAAACCTCCACGGCTGATTGCCGCAAGCTCGAGGATCTGCCCCCCACGGCCATGAGCTACCTGCGTTTCCTGGCCGAGCTGATGGAGGTGCCGATCGCGATCGTGTCGCTCGGTGCCGACCGCGATCAGACGATCGTGGTTGAAGATCCGATCCACGGGCCCAAGCGGGCTCTGCTCAGCCGCTGATCCCTTCTTAATGGCCCCAACCAAAACCCTCGACGTTGTCGGCATCGGCAACGCCATCGTTGACGTGCTCGTGCACGCCGACGACGACCAGCTCGACAACCTCGAACTCACCAAGGGCACCATGGCCCTGGTGGATGAAGAGCAGGCCGAGCGTCTCTATTCCAGCGTTGGCCCTGGCCTGGAAACCTCCGGCGGTTCTGCTGCCAACACCCTGGCGGGCATCGCTCAGCTGGGTGGGCGCGCCGGCTTCATCGGCCGGGTGCGCAATGACCAGCTCGGCAGCATCTTTGCCCACGACATCCGCTCGGTGGGTGCCCGCTTCGACACACCGGCTGCCAGCGAGGGCCCCTCAACGGCACGCTGTTTCATCCTTGTGACCCCGGATGCGCAGCGCACGATGTGTACGTATTTGGGTGCCTCGGTAGGGCTCGATCCCGGCGATCTCGATCTGGAGATGGTGGCCCAGGCGAAAGTGCTGTATCTCGAGGGCTACCTCTGGGACAGCGATGAAGCCAAGCGTGCCTTTATCGCCGCCGCCGAAGTGGCCCGCGCCAATGGCGCCGAGGTGGCCCTGAGCCTCTCCGATGCCTTCTGCGTGGAGCGCCACCGCGACAGCTTCCAGGAGCTGGTGGATGGCCATGTGGACATCCTGTTTGCCAATGAGATGGAGATCACCTCCCTCTACAAGGCCAACAGCTTCGAGGAGGCGGCCGAACAGGTGCGCGGCCGTTGCCGCATCGCTGCTCTCACCCGTAGTGAGCTGGGTTCAGTGATCCTCAACGGCAGCGGCACCCACGTGATCGAGCCGGTGAAGCTCGGCCCCCTGGTGGACACCACGGGTGCCGGCGATCTCTATGCCGCTGGTTTCCTCCATGGCCACACCCAAGGCGAATCCGTGGAAACCTGTGGACGCCTCGGTTCGCTTTGCGCGGGTCAGGTGGTGACCCAGCTGGGTCCGCGGCCCCAGGTGGATTTGCGTCAGCTGATGGCGCAGCACTCGTTCAGCCAGGCGGCGTAGGCCTCAACGGCTTCGGCCGGCCAGGTCAACCACTGCGGTGTGCTGTAGCTGTGAAGCTCTCGCACCGCCTGTTCCAATGCAGCTGCAAGGGCTGGGTGGCTCTTGATCAGGATCTGCACCTCTTCGCTCCGCTCGATCTGCCCCTGCCAGCGGTAAATCGAGGTCACCGGTTTGAGGGCCACGCAGGCAGCCAACTGCCGTTCCACCAGGGTGGTTGCGAGTTGCTCCGCCAGCTGCAGGTTGGCTTCGGTGGTGAGCGCCAGAAGCGCAGTGTTGGCCAATGGTGAGATCCAGCAGGGGTCAGGGTTGGCCCAGCTTCTCCAGCAGCGCCGCCATCGGCAACCCGCTGGCATCGGTTGGCCGGCGCAGCAGCAGCAGTGGTAGCTGCAGCCGCTGGCACACCTGCCGCCAGATCTGCTCGCTGCGGCCGCCCCCCTGACGGCAGAGCACCCGATTGATCTGCCAGCGCCGGCAGAGCGCTTCCTCCAGCTGGCCTTCGCCGCTGGCATCCGGCCGCAGGCAGGCGATGTGGTGATCGGGCAGCCCGGCGGCTCGCGCCGCCTGAAGGCTGCCGGGCTGATCCAGCACCCGCGCAAAGTGGTGGCACAGCGGGGTGGCGGCGATGGCTGCCGGGAGCTGGCGGGCGCCGATGGCCAGCAGCAGATGGTCGCCGGCCAGCGACAGGCCGTTCAGGGCTTCAATGGTCACCAACAGCTGCAGTTGCTCAGCGTGCCTGGTCTCAGTGGCTTCGCGTCGATCGAGCTGCAGCAGGGGTTGATCCAGCGGGCGGCAGACCCTCTCCAGCCGTGCACTGATCTCTAGGGCAAAGGGATGGGTGGCATCCACCACCCAGCAGGGCGCCAGCTGACGCAACTGCTGCTCCAGCCCGGCATCGCTGCTGCAGGCGCCCACCTGAAACTGCAGGCTCGGGTGTGGGCGGTAGGCCCGCGTGGCTGCAGCGGTGACCACGCTTACCCGCACCTGCCAACCGCGGTCCAGCAGGGCCTGGGCTAGGGGCGGGCCTTCAGCCGTGCCGGCAAATAGCCAAACCCAGGGTTCAGCGGGACGAGCCCTCTGGTGCAAAACCGGCCCGTGCATCAGGATGTGGCCCCTTGCCCTTGAACGCTGCCGTGAACCATTGCTTGCTGGAGGTGGAGGTGCTGGAGGCGCCCCAGGTGCGCTACACCCAGGACAACCAAACTCCGGTTGCGGAGATGGCGGTGCAGTTCGACGGGCTTCGCCCCGATGATCCGCCGGGTCAGCTGAAGGTGGTGGGCTGGGGCAGCCTCGCGCAGGACCTGCAGAACCGTGTGCAGGTGGGGCAGCGCCTGATGGTGGAGGGCCGGCTGCGCATGAACACCGTCACCCGGCAAGACGGGGTGAAGGAAAAGCGCGCTGAGTTCACCCTCTCGCGCCTCCATTCCGTTGGCGGCAGCAGCTCCGGAGCCCCCATCGCCGCGAGTGCCCCTGCACCCATGGCCGCCAGTCGGCCTCCAGCCGCGGCACCTGTTCGCGCGGCAGCACCGGTCCCCGCAGCGCAGCAAGCGCCCCCGGCCTGGAATGCCTCTCCCCTGGTGCCCGATCTGCCCGAGGGTGAGGACGAGATTCCGTTCTGATCGTTCAGCGGTTGCCTCCCAGGTTGAGCTTCTCCTGGGCTTGCTCGAGCACCTGCCCCAATTCCCGCTCGAGGGCGGCCAGGTCGAGCCGCAGCTCCGGCCAGCGTCCTCCATCGATCTGTTGCAGCAGCCAGAGGCGATCGGCACGCAGCTGCTCCACCAGTTCGGCGGTGCTCACCTTTTCGCTGCTCACCTTTTCGCTGCTGACATCTGCAGTGCCGGGCTGTTCAGTGCTCGGCTCTCCGGCGCTGCCCG
>VFQT010002028.1_pt1 | contig 21968 bp, 18 predicted proteins | sample 3512381 | NCBI WGS metagenome assembly VFQT01 (sample SAMN10412376, study PRJNA504923) | tailings metagenome | isolation source: Relicate 2 Philex TSF3 active mining site | place: Philippines: Tuba, Benguet | collected 2017-08-29
GTTCAGTGACTCGCATTGGTGAAAGCGGCGATCTTCTTAAGTGTTCATTCTGCGGTAAAACTCAAAAGCAGGTTAAGAAGCTCATTGCCGGACCTGGCGTCTACATTTGCGATGAATGTATCGATTTATGTAATGAAATCATCGAGGATGAATTATCAGAGGCCTCTGCTGAAGGTTTTAAAGAGCTACCGAAACCACAAGAGATTTACGATTTTCTAGATCAGTATGTAATCGGACAAGTTCGCGCGAAGAAGTCTTTGTCAGTTGCGGTTTATAACCATTACAAGCGCATCAAGGCTGGAGATCGTCACCGCGAAGATGACGTTGAGCTATCCAAGAGCAACATCTTGCTGCTCGGCCCAACCGGTTGCGGAAAGACGCTGCTTGCCCAAACTCTCGCTCGCATGCTCAATGTTCCATTTGCAATTGCGGATGCAACAGCACTTACTGAAGCTGGATATGTTGGCGAAGATGTAGAAAATATTCTTCTCAAACTTATTCAAGCTGCTGATTTTGATGTTAAGAAAGCTGAACAGGGAATCATCTACATTGATGAAATTGATAAGGTCGCACGTAAGAGCGAGAATCCTTCAATTACTAGAGATGTCTCTGGCGAAGGTGTTCAACAAGCCCTCTTGAAGATTTTGGAAGGCACAACCGCATCAGTTCCACCTCAAGGTGGACGAAAGCACCCACATCAAGAGTTCATTCAAATTGATACCTCAAATGTTCTCTTCATTGTCGGCGGAGCCTTTGCTGGTTTAGAAAAAATTATTGAAGGTCGTAAAGGTAAAGCGGGTGTCGGCTTTAACGCTACTTTGCAAAGCGAAAAAGAGAAGCAGACCAATGATCCATTTGCAGATGTAATGCCAGAGGATCTTTTGAAGTTCGGCATGATTCCAGAGTTCATTGGTCGCTTACCGATAGTTACCTCGGTAGAAAACTTAGATCGAGCAGCTTTGCTTCAGATTCTTACCGAGCCGAAGAATGCTCTTGTCCGCCAGTATCAACACTTGTTTGAAATGGATGATGTTGAGTTTGAAATTACCAATGAGGCGCTAGAAGTGATTGCGGATCAGGCAATTGCGCGCGGAACCGGTGCTCGTGGTCTGCGTGCCATCATGGAAGAGATTTTGTTGCCGGTCATGTATGAAGTGCCAAGCAAGAAGGAAATCGGCAAGGTAATTGTTACCCCAGAGGTAATTCACTCCAAAGTCGCCCCTACATATGTAGAACGTGGCCCAAATGCGGTCAAGCGTTCAGCAAAACGTGGAGAAGAGAAGACCGCTTAACACTCGGTAGTATCACGCCTTATGTCAGAGCTACCCGCGCAGTTTTCTCCCAATGAGATAGAGGCTGAGCTCTACCAAAAATGGATTGATGCTGGATATTTCACGGCAGACTCTAAATCCGATAAACCGCCTTTCTGTATCGTCATTCCACCGCCGAACGTGACTGGAAGTCTCCATATTGGCCACGCGCTAGATCATTCAATTCAAGATTTGTTAACACGCATGAAGCGGATGAAGGGATTTGAAACTCTCTGGCTTCCCGGAATGGATCACGCAGGAATTGCGACCCAAAATGTTGTTGAAAAGCAATTAGCTGCTCAAGGTAAATCACGTCATGATCTTGGTCGGGAAGAGTTTGTTAAAAAGGTTTGGGCTTGGAAAGCAGAGTCTGGAGGAGCGATTCTTGGCCAGATGAAGAGACTTGGCGACAGTGTTGATTGGAGTCGCGAACGTTTCACTATGGATGAGGGATTGTCCGAGGCTGTTCTCACAATATTTAAGCGACTTTATGATGCAGGTTTGATTTATCGCGCCGAGAAAATCATCAACTGGTGTCCTCGATGCTTAACTGCTTTATCGGATATCGAGGTAGATCACAGCGATGATGCAGGCGAGTTTGTTCAAGTCCGTTATGGTGATGATGAAATTGGCATAACAGTCGCCACTACACGTCCTGAAACCATGCTCGGTGACGGTGCAGTTGCGGTTCATCCAAATGATGAAAGATATAAACACTTAATTGGTAAAAAAGTTTTGCTACCGCTTGTCGATCGAATGATCCCGATTATTGCTGATGAGCTTGTGGAGCCAGAGTTTGGAACTGGTGCTGTAAAGGTAACTGCTGCCCATGACCCAAATGACTTTGAAATGGGAATGCGTCACAACGTTCCATTAATCGTGATCATGAATGAACACGGCGTTATGTCAGGTACTGGAACTGAGTTTGATGGAATGGATCGCTTTGATGCGCGAAAAGCGGTCGTAGAAAAACTCCGCAGCATGGGCCGGGTGGTATCTGAAAAGCGTCCATATGTTCACGCAGTTGGACATTGTTCGCGCTGTGACACAACAGTTGAACCAAGACTTTCCAAGCAATGGTTTGTAAAAGTTGCTCCATTGGCTAAAGCTGCCGGCGATGCTGTGCGCGAGGGCAAAGTAAAGATTGATCCAGTTTCAATGGAGCCCCGTTATTTTGAATGGGTCGACAACATGCATGACTGGTGTATCTCGCGCCAATTGTGGTGGGGACATCGAATTCCAGTTTGGTACGGACCAAACGGTGAGGTGATTGTTGTGGGACCTGGCGAAACTGCGCCTGAAGGATACGAACAAGATCCGGATGTTTTGGATACCTGGTTCTCATCTGCGCTGTGGCCATTTTCAACTCTTGGTTGGCCTAACAACACCGATGATTTGAAGAAGTTTTATCCCACAAGCGTTCTAGTTACCGGATATGACATTTTGTTCTTCTGGGTAGTGCGAATGATGCTCTTTGGTTTATTCGCAATGGATGGAGTTCCACCATTCAAAGTAATTGCATTGCACGGTTTAGTGCGTGATAAGCATGGCAAGAAAATGAGTAAGTCCCGCGGCAATACCGTGGATCCACTTGAGTTCATGGACAAGTACGGCTCTGATGCACTTCGCTTCACATTAGCTCGTGGGGCAAATCCCGGAACTGATCAAGCATTAGCTGAAGAGTGGATTGCTGGAGCACGTAATTTTGCGACAAAGGTTTGGAATGCTTCGCGATTTGCCATGATGAATGGTGCAACTGTCGAAGGACCATTGCCAGATCGTTCCGAGCTGAATCATGTGGACAGATGGATCTTGAGCCGACTTGATGAAACTATAAGAAATACCGACCAGCTCTTTGAAAGTTTTGAGTTTGCAAAAGGATGCGAAGAGATTTATCACTTTGCCTGGGATGAGGTTTGTGATTGGTACCTTGAGTTAATTAAGGACACTTTTGCAAAAGGTGGGGCAGAGGCTGATAAAACTCGACGGGTCTTAGGTCATGTTCTAGATCAACTACTTCGACTAATGCATCCAACCATGCCATTCCTAACCGAAGCTCTGTGGACCTCATTAACAAAAGGCGAGTCATTGGTAATTGCAGAGTGGCCGGTCGCAAATAACAGTGAGAATGACGCTGAAGCGGTCTCGGTAGTAAATGATTTACAACGTTTGATTACAGAGATCCGTCGCTTCCGTAGTGACCAAGGAATCAAAACCTCAGCTCGGGTTGTGGCAAAGATCGATGGAATGCAAGGCGCGCTAGCGAAGTATGAACCAGCACTGAGATTCCTAGTTCGCCTTGATGATCCAGCACCTGAGTTCAAACCTTCGGCGAAGATTGAAGTCGGTGATTTTGTTGTTAATTTTGATCTGACTGGAAGTATTGATGTTAAAGCAGAGCGCGCTCGTCTAATGAAAGATTTAGAGGCAATAAAGAAAGACCAGGCAACCGCCAAGGTAAAACTTGAAAATGAAAACTTTATGGCCAAGGCACCAATGGAGGTTGTAAACACAATTCGCGAACGCATGGAATTCTGCGAGGCGGAAATCAATCGTATTAATACCTTGCTAGCTGCCTTACCACAACAATGACCTCGCAAGATGATTTGCAGCGTCTAGACGCTATCGAGAAAGCTCTTCTTAATCGCTGGCCCGAAACTCGTATCGCCCCGACTTTGGACCGCATTGCTGCCTTAGTCGATGCACTTGGTTCGCCGCAGCTTTCATATCCCACAATTCATATTGCTGGAACAAATGGCAAGACCACCACAACCAGACTTATTGACTCGCTCTGTTTTGAATTAGGAATGAGAACCGGGAGATTCACAAGTCCTCATCTGGAAAGCTTTCTAGAGAGAGTATCAATCAATCAAGAACCTATTTCTCCAGAAGGAATGATTGCCACCTACAACGACATTGCGCTTTATCTTGAGATGATTGATTCGAGAATGCCCAACAAGTTGTCATTTTTTGAATCGATGTGCGCCCTTGCATTTGTTGCATTTGCTGAGTTTCCAGTTGATGTAGGTATTTTTGAATGCGGCATGGGCGGCGAATGGGATTCGACTAATGTTGTAAATGCGGCGGTCTCAGTGATTACGCCAATTGGTTTTGATCATATGGAGTACCTGGGCGACACTTTGGAGAAAATTGCTTTAACTAAATCAGGGATTATCAAGCCAAACTCCTTTGCTGTTTTGGCCCGACAGGAGCCAGAGGTTGCGCAGGTTTTAATGCATAAATGCGCTGAGGTTGATGCCACTCCACTTCGAGAAGGGGTCGAATACTCCGTCAAAAACCGAGCACTTGCAGTTGGCGGTCAATTAGTTTCAATTTCTGGAATCTATGGAGAGTATGAAAACTTATTCCTACCTCTTCATGGCGCCCATCAAGCAGCTAACGCTGCTACCGCCCTTGCAGCGGTTGAAGCTTTCGCTGGTGAAACCAAGTTGGATGAATCGGCTGTAAGGGAAGCATTTGCGAATGCAACCTCACCCGGTCGATGCGAAGTAATCATGCGTAATCCCACAGTAATCATTGATGCGGCACACAACCCCCATGGCGCCCAATCCTTACGAAAGACTATTAAAGAAGAGTTTGATTTTGAATCCATTATTGGAGTTATCGCTCCGATGGGCGACAAAGATGTAGATGGCATTTTTGAAGAGTTAGAAGATGTTGTCTCGCAAGTAATAGTAAGTCGCAACACATCACACCGCGCTGCTGATTTAGATGAACTGCAAGCTCGAGCTAAAAGTGTTTTTGGCGCTAATAGAGTTGTTGCAATCGAATCACTGACTGATGCAATTCGCTCTGCGATTGATCAAGCGAAATTGGAAAATGCGATTAATGATTTGAACTCAGCGGTTTTGATTTCAGGATCAGTTGTTACTGCAGGTGAAGCCAGAGCAATCATTAGAAAAATTAGGGAGAAGTAATAATGAAGATGCTTGCACGCAGTGTCTTGATTATGGAGATCTTTGTAATTGGTTTTGCAGTTCTTGTTGCAAAGGATCTGACCGCGACAAATCTAGAGTCTGAGGCCTATTGGCTCGCAGGTTTTATCGCCCTTGTTGCATTTTTGGCCGCAGGTTCATTGAAATACAAATGGGGCTGGATTTTGGGTTGGCTTACTCAGGTAACCCTCATCGGCTACGGATTCTTTGTTTTCACGATGTTCTTCCTAGGCGCGCTTTTCATGGGACTTTGGGTCGCAGCGATAGTTGTAGGCCGCAAGGGTGAGGCCGCTCGGGCCGCATTTAGCGAGGACAAAAAAACACAATAGACTGCCCCCGTGACTAACTCGACTTCCTCAGCCCAGCGCACACTAATTCTTGTTAAACCAGATGGAGTGCGTCGCGGTTTAGTTGGCGAAGTAATTGCCAGAGTAGAACGTAAGGGTTACAAAATCTCTGCACTTCGCATGCTTCAAGCAGATCGCAACACACTCGCAGCACATTATGCAGAGCATGAAGGCAAACCATTTTATGAACCATTAGTTGAGTTCATGCTTTCTGGTCCAATTGTTGCCATGATCGCTGAAGGTGAAAGAGTTATCGAAGGATTTAGAGCTATCGCCGGCACCACAGATCCCACGACCGCAGCTCCAGGATCTATTCGCGGAGATTTGGCTCGTGATCAAGGAACAAAAGTTGTTCAAAATATCGTTCACGGTTCGGACTCTCCAGAATCTGCAGAACGTGAAATAAAGATTTTCTTCCCCAACCTGTAAGGAGTAAATGCAATGAGTAATCAGATCAACCGCTGGACATTTCTTGGTCGCGATATGGCGATTGACCTGGGAACCGCAAATACCTTGGTTTACGTTCGCGGCAAAGGCATCGTCTTGAATGAGCCGAGCGTTGTTGCGGTTAATCAAGATACTGGCGCGGTCCTTGCTGTTGGTACTGAAGCAAAGAAAATGATTGGCCGCACACCAGGAAGCATTGTGGCTATCCGCCCGCTTAAAGACGGTGTGATCGCAGATTTCGACACCACCGCATTGATGATTAAGTACTTCATTCGCCAGGTTCACAAACGCACCTATTTGGCAAAACCTCGCGTTGTTATCTGCGTTCCATCTGGAATTACCGGAGTCGAACAGCGTGCTGTTAAAGATGCTGGCTATGAAGCAGGGGCTCGCAAGGTCTACATCATTGAAGAGCCAATGGCAGCAGCAATTGGTGCTGGACTTCCGATTCATGAGCCAACTGGCAACATGGTTGTTGATATTGGTGGTGGAACTACAGAGGTAGCTGTTATTTCACTAGGCGGAATTGTCTCTGCACTCTCAATTCGTGTCGGTGGCGATGAGTTGGATCAAGCGATTATTAATTGGGTTAAGAAAGAATTCTCACTGATGCTTGGTGAGCGCACCGCAGAAGAAATAAAGATGGCAATCGGTTCGGCATATCCATTGCGTGATGAGCCTGATGCAGAAATTCGCGGTCGTGATTTAGCAACAGGTCTTCCAAAAACAATTGTGGTTTCATCTGAAGACATCAGAAAAGCATTAGAGGAGCCAGTAAACGCGATCGTAAATGCGGTAAAGAACACCTTGGATAAAACTCCACCAGAGCTTGCAGCAGATCTAATGGATCGCGGTATCGTGCTAACTGGCGGCGGAGCGCTCCTCAAAGGTCTTGATGAAAGATTGCGTCATGAAACCAACATGCCAATTCACATCGCAGATCGTCCATTAAATGCAGTTGCTGAAGGTTCTGGTAAGTGCGTTGAGGAGTTTGAGGCGTTAGAAAAGGTTTTGATTTCCGAGCCTCGTCGCTAGGACTTTCATGCCAGCCAGAGGTTCAAATCGCACCAGACTCTTATGGGTCTCACTTCTGGTTACCTCTCTGTTCCTTATAACTTTGGATTTGCGAGGCGTGAGTCTTGTTTCATCAATTCGATCTGGGGTGCAGGGTTTTTTAGCGCCTATTCAAAAGGCGGGTAACGGATTTCTCTCTCCTTTCAGCAACTTATTTCAAGACATAACAGATTTAGGTAGAACGCAATCAAAGATTGATGCTTTAAAGAAAGAAAACGAAGAGCTTAAATCTCAGCTTGTTCTAAATAAGAATGTAGTAGGAGAGTTAGAACAACTAAAAGGCGTATTGGATCTAGCTGGTACAGCCAGATTTAAAGTCGTATCTGCCCGGGTTATTACTAAGGGTGGAACCGCCACCTTTGGTGAAACAATCGTTCTTGACCAAGGCTCTCAATCTGGAATTCGCCGCGATATGACAGTAATCGCAGCTGGAGGCTTGGTTGGTGTTGTTAAGTCAACAACCGCTACCTCTTCGGTAGTTTTATTGATGAGCGATCCCTCATTCCGCATGGGAGTCCGCGTTGCCGGAACTCAAGATATGGGAATCCTTTCTGGCGAGGGCGAGAATAGATATTCAATTCAGATGTTGAGTGCAACCGCACAGATAAAGGTTGGCGATGTTTTATTGTCACGCGGAAGTTCAGGCGATAAGCCATTTGTTCCTGGAGTTCCGGTTGGAAAAGTTTCTTATGTCGAAAGATCAGCTGGGCAGTTGACCAAACAAGGAAGAGTCACAGGTTTTGTTGATTTAAATGGTCTAGGCGTAGTCAGCGTTGTTCTTGATGCGGTTTCTGGAAATCCTGGAGATGCATTGATTCCTCGTGCACCTAAACCCGCTCCGACGGTAACTATTTTTGTAACTCCAACACCAACTCCAACTGAGTGAGTTAACTCCAAAAAAGCTATGACTATAAATCGCATTCCGGCAATCTTTGGAGTATTTGGTTTTTTGTTTGTGATTCAAGAGGCCCTACTAAATCGAATTAATTTTCTTGTTGGTGGGTTTTCACTCTACTTGGCTTTTTTTGTTGCATGGGTCATGCAGGAAGAAAGAAATAGCGCTGTGGTAACTGGGTTCATAGCAGGCTTGATTGCAGATTTGTCGCCGACTCTAGAAGCACCTTTTGGCTTATGGACCTTTGTATTAACGGTTATTAGTTACATCCTGGCTAATAATGTTAAAAGCGCTCTTGATTCTGACTTAAGTCCGATAACAATGAGCTTGGTGGCGGTTTTTGGCAGCTTGACCGCACTTTCTACTTTTTTGATTGCTGGAGCAATCCTGGGCCAGGATGTTGGCTCGGGCTTTTATATCTTCCGCCAATTGTTTGGAAACAGTTTGTGGACACTTCTGCTCTCGCCGCTGTATGCGCCGATAGCCATTAAGTTGTATCGAGCTACTCTCACTGCAAGGAGCAGGTAAATGAGAGACCGTTCAACTCTGAGCTTGTTTGTAGTTCAGGTATTTGTGGCTTCATTGATGTTGGCTCTATTTGGACGACTTTTTTATCTACAAATAGCTGATGGGCCGCGTTATCAACAGGCGGCGTTAGATATTCAAAGTCGCGACATCGTAACTCCAGCATTACGCGGCCTCATCGTTGATAACGAGGGAAATCTTCTTGCTTCCAACCGCGCTGGTCTAATGATTACCGCTGATCGTTCAGTTTTGGACAAGTTAGAGGACAAAGGCACCTCAGTCCTGGCAAAGGTCGCAGGAATTCTTAAATTGAATTACACAGATGTTTACGCGAGAACCAGATTGTGCGCGGAGTTATCTGAAGGGGATCGCAATGGTTGTTGGAATGGAAATCGATATCAGCCAATTCCAATTACAAAAGAAGCAAATGAGAATCAAGTACTAGAAATTCTTGAGCAATCAGATATTTTTCCAGGAATTGGGGCACAGCCAGTTTCAATACGTTACTACCCGTCTTATGCTGGAGAGCGGGCTACGCATGTCTTGGGATATGTAGGGCCAATTACTGAATCGGATTTGAACAACGACAAAGGAATCAGGTACTACCGTAATGAGTTCATCGGCAAATCAGGAATCGAATTCGTTTATGACAAGTACATGCGTGGTAAAGCAGGGGTAAGAACAGTAATCGTTGATCGTAAAGAAGCCGTAACTCAAGAGTCTCGAAATACTCCATCGGTTCCAGGAAATCATCTAGTAGTAAACATAAACGCAAAACTTCAATCCGTTGTTGAGCAAGAGCTTAAGAGTGCGGTAATGAGGGCAAAGGCCTCGGGTTATAAAGGTGACGCAGGTGCGGCAATAGTTTTGGATGTAAATACGGGTGGAGTTTTAGCGATGGCTTCGTATCCTGATTACGATCTAAATATTTGGGAAAACGGGATAACTGTTAAGCAGGCAAGAGAGCTTTACAGTGAAAAGACTGCGGTGCCTGCTCTTTCCCGAGCTATTCAAGGTGGTTTTGCCCCAGCTTCCACATTCAAAGTTGTTTCCCTTGCCGCAGCGGTTGAGGCGGGATATAGCTTGAAGGATAAGTACAACTGTCCAGGGCAGGTTGAAATCGGAACTCGAATATTTAAAAACTTTGAAGGAAAAGCAGCAGGACGAATCGATATGACCACCGCGATGGCTATTTCTTGCGACTCAATTTGGTACCCGATTGCATACGATGAATGGGTTCGGGATGGCGGCTTAAAGCCAAAACCAAATCGCAATGATTATTTCTTTAAGACCGCAGCCAATTTTGGTGTGGGAAAGAAGACTGGGATTGATTTGCGCTCCGAGTCCTCAGGAAGGCTTCCAAATCGCGAATGGAAGATCGCGCGATATGAGGACAATAAAGATTTCTACTGTAACTATGAGAAACGGGCTAAGAAATCACGGTTAACGCCCTACTTGATTGAGATTGCCCGAGAGAATTGTTTAGATGGCGACAAAGTACGTGCCGGAGATATGGTCAACTTTTCGATTGGTCAGGGCGATGTTTTGATGACACCACTTCAAATGGCGGTTATGTACTCTGCTATTGCCAATGGCGGAAAGTTCGTAGTGCCGCAAATTGCAAAAGCAATTGTGAAACCAGATGGCAAGGTAGTTAAGCAATTTGAGCCAAAAACTAATGGTGAACTTCCAATTAAGAAATCAACTTTGAAGTTCCTGCAAAAATCTTTGCGGGCCGTTGTAACTTCAGGTACAGCTCGCGGCGCTTTTTCCGGACTTGGTGTTGAGATAAGTGGCAAGACTGGAACTGGACAGGTGTTTGGCAGAAATCTTGATGGCTCTGCAAAAGATGACACATCTTGGTTTGCCTCTTATGGGCCGACCGCTAATCCGCAGTACGCTGTTGTAATGATGGTCAGCCAAGGTGGTTTTGGTGCTAGCACCAGCGGTGTTGGAGTCCGCCGCATTTACGAAAACATTTTTGGTACCAACGGAAAGACCGCCATATTTCCAAATGGAATTCCTACCCGCTTGCCCGCAATTGATTCATCCAAAGGCTCACTTTCATAATCATGGCGACCAATATGACCTTTCAGCGACGGAATAAGGAACGTCCCGGATTCTTCGCCGGTTCAGATCGAGTTCTGAATACAGCGGTTTTGCTGCTGCTATTTATGGGCGTGATTTTGGTTTACGCAGCGACAAGGGATTGGTTTGCCTCCAATGGACTTGATCCACAGTATTACTTAAAACGTCAGCTTATTAACGTAATTATCGGTATCGCGTTAGCTTATGGAACGACTCTAATTGATTACCGACTGTTAAGGGCTTATACGCCAATTGTTTGGGGCCTTGGAGTTCTAGGTTTGATAGTGGTTCTCATTCCTGGATTAGGTTCCACAGTAAATGGCGCTCGATCATGGATTTCCTTTCCGGGAGGATTTCAGATTCAGCCTGCAGAGCTCGTAAAAATTTCGATAATTGTTGGAATGGCTTTGATCCTGTCCGAGCGAATCGGCGGTAACGATCAGCCAACTGATCGCCAAGTACTCCAATCACTGGGTGTCGCTGCAATCCCTGTGTTATTCATAATTTTGCAACCGGACCTTGGAACAGTATTAATAATTTCGGCCTGTGTAATTACCATGATTGCAGTTTCGGGAGCAAGGTTGCGATGGGTAATTGGATTGCTTGTTGTGGGATTAACTGGAGCTTACCTAGCAGTGGCTAGTGGAGAAGTAAGTGAATATCAATTAAACCGTCTGCGCTCTTTTGTTGATCCATCAGCAGATCCTCAAGCCAGTGGATATCAATTGCGTCAAGCAAGAATAACGATTGGCTCTGGTGGATTATTTGGCAAAGGTTTGTTTGATGGTCCGCAAACAAATGGAAGATTTGTGCCAGAACAACAAACCGACTTCATCTTTACCGTTGCAGGCGAAGAGTTGGGTTTCTTGGGCGCGGGATTAATCTTAATTTTGTACTTCATAATTTTGATGCGCGCCTTTTCAATTGCACGAAAGACCAATGATTTATTTGGGCGAATGGTTTGTGTGGGAGTAATTGCCTGGTTCTCATTCCAGATCTTTGAGAATATTGGAATGACCATGGGTTTGATGCCGATGACCGGGGTTCCCTTGCCCTTCATGTCCTATGGCGGCTCAAGTATGTTCGCCAACTTGATTGGCATTGGACTGCTGCAAAACGTCTACCAGCGCACCCGATAGGGCTGAATTCTCTGGTTCCCGCGGGGGATTAGGTGCGCGAAGCTGGCATCTGCCATACTTTGGGGGTACAAATCGCCTCAATATCTCGAGGTCGCCAGGACCGCTCTTTAGGTGCGGATCGGCAGATCCAGATACAGGCGCCACCAGAGATTTTTTTAATAATGACCGTAAGGCCATTAACTAGGAAATTTTCTAGAACTATAAAGGATTTGATCGTATGGCTGATGAGCCAAAGAAATTGCGCAAGCGCGCTGTTAAAAAAGCTGCTCCAAAAGCAGAAGCCAAAGCAGAATCCAAAGCTGAAACTGCCCCGCCTAAGAAAGCCAAGACCACAGGCGTCATTCCCGCTCCGATATTCCAGGCTGCTCCGGTAGCTGCTCCAGTTGCTACCACTAAAGAGCGAACTGCCAGTAAGTCTCCGGATTCAAAGAAACAAGATTCAAAAAAACAAAATCCAAAGAATTCCCAGTCCCAACCAGCTAAAAGCGCTGAACCGACATCTGACTCCGAAGCTGAAAATGAAAATCGACGCCGTCGTCGCAGACGCGGTGGACGTGGACGTCGCCGCTCTGAAAAAGGTTTGGATGGCAGTTCTGACTCAATGTCTAATAATGAGAATGATTCTCTAGATAACGATTCTGATGAATCGACGTCAGGTGATGAAGATTCAAGTAGTTCAGTCGGATTTAAAAAACGCCGTCGCCGTCGTCGCTCTGGCTCTGATGGAGTAACTCCAGGGGAGACCGTTGAAGAAGATGGAGTAGTAACGGTAGTAAAGGTTCGCGAATCTCGTCCAGCACAAGAAAGACCAGCGCGAGAGCGAAAGAGTTTTGATCGCAATGATCGTGGTGGCAGAAATGATCGCCGTTTCCGTGATCGCGATAGAGATCGTGACAGAGGTCGCGAGCGTCACCGCTATAACGATTACAAAGGTGATTACCGTGAAAACCGCCGTCGCGGAACAATTCTTACTGATGCTGAGTTTTTAGCACGTCGTGAATCTGTTGATCGCGAAATGTTGGTGCGTCAGCAGGGCGACCGCACTCAAATCGCAATTCTGGAAGACAATGTTTTAGTAGAGCATTACGTAAATCGAAATAGCAATATTTCGTATGTAGGCAATGTTTACCTTGGAAAAGTGCAGAATGTTTTGCCTTCCATGGAAGCTGCTTTCGTAGATATCGGCAAAGGGCGTAACGCTGTTTTGTACGCCGGTGAAGTTAACTGGGATGCAGCGGGTCTTACCGATAATCAAGAACGAAAAATTGAACGAGTCTTAAAGACTGGCCAATCAGTATTGGTTCAAGTAACCAAGGATCCAATCGGACAAAAAGGTGCACGCCTAACTAGCCAGATTTCACTTCCTGGTCGTTATTTGGTTTACGTTCCTGGTGGTGGAATGAGCGGTATTTCCCGACGCCTTCCAGATTCTGAGCGGGCGCGTCTAAAGGAAATTCTCAAAGGTTTAATTACCGATGAAGAGGGCGTAATTGTTCGTACTGCAGCTGAGGGCGCCTCAGATGAAGAGCTAACCAGAGATGTAGTTCGCCTAAAAGCGCAATGGGAAGACATCAAAAAGAAATCTGAGAGCACCAGCATAAATGCTCCAACACTTCTTTATGGTGAACCAGATTTAACGGTTCGAGTTATTCGAGATATCTTCAATGAAGATTTCCGCAAACTAACGGTGCAAGGCGATGGTGCGTGGGAAGATATCAACAATTACTTGGGTCACATTGCTCCAGAGTTAATCACCAAAATCGAAAAGTGGACCGGCGTCAAAGATTTGTTCACTGAAAATCGAGTCGATGAACAATTGGCAAAAGCACTTGATCGCAAAGTTTATTTACCTTCCGGTGGCTCTCTCGTAATCGATCGCACTGAAGCGATGGTTGTAATTGATGTAAACACTGGAAAATTCATTGGTAAAGGTGGCAACCTCGAAGAGACTGTTACGAAAAATAACTTGGAAGCAGCGGAAGAAATTGCTCGACAGCTGCGTCTGCGAGATCTTGGCGGAATTATCGTTATCGACTTTATCGACATGATTTTGGAATCAAATCGCGAACAGGTATTGCGTCGTCTCGTTGAATGCTTAGGAAGAGATCGCACCAAGCATCAGGTTGCTGAAGTGACATCTTTGGGTCTAGTTCAAATGACCCGCAAACGAGTTGGTCAAGGTTTGATTGAAGCCTTCTCCACTACCTGCGAGAGCTGTGGTGGCAGAGGAATTCATGTCCACATGGAGCCGGTAAATAAGAAGTCATTGGATCGTGAAATCACACCAACCCATGATTTTGCTGCAGAGGCTCAAGACTCGGAAACTGAATCGGATTCCGGCTCAAGCGATGATTCAAATAATGAGCATGACCAGGCGGAGAGCGCAGCTCCAGCCGCAGAATCAAGCTCTGAACAACCGGAGAAGAAATCTGGCTTTAGCCGCAAGCGCCGCAGGGCCGCAAGCTCTGGGGTGGTAACCGCCTAAACGCTCAGTTTGACCCAACTTGGGCTTAATCCGTAACCTAGCCCCCTGCTCGAAGGTTCGAGCTTGATTAACGCTGGAAGGAAAAACGTGTACGCAATTGTTAAAGCTGGCGGTCGCCAGGAGAAAGTCGCTGTCGGCGATACCGTCTTTGTGGACCGTATTGATGCTGCAGCTGGCTCAACCGTAACTTTTCCTGCGGTGTTGGTTGTTGATGGCGCTGCTGTCACATCAGATCCAAAAGTTCTATCCGGCGTAAAAGTAACCGGCGAAATTGTCGAAGAGGTAAAGGGTCCAAAGATTCACATCCTTCGCTACAAGAGCAAGACCGGATATCGTCGTCGTCAAGGTTTTCGTTCAAAGAATACTCGCGTGAAAATCACTGCGATTAACGGTGTGAAGTAAGGAGCTGAAAAAAGATGGCATCCAAAAAAGGCGTCTCCTCAACCCGTAACGGTCGCGATTCCAACCCGCAATATCTAGGAATTAAGCGTTTTGGTGGACAGGTAGTTAACAGCGGCGAAATTCTTGTTCGTCAACGTGGAACCAAGTTTCATCCAGGTAAGAATGTCGGAATCGGAAAAGATGACACACTTTTTGCACTTGCTGCAGGTTCAGTTGAGTTCGCAAGCGCTCGCGGTCGTCGTGTTGTAAACATCGTTCCGGTTTCCTAATCCAACGGACTTTATAAATTGCGGGTCCGTGCAGACGGGCCCGTTTTTTATTTTAAGAAAAGAATTTAGAGAGGAGTTCATCAATGACAACATTTGTTGATCGTGTGACTCTTCATGCCACAGCAGGAAAAGGTGGCGATGGATGTGTTTCAGTGCACCGGGAAAAGTTTGTACCGCTTGGAGGACCAGATGGCGGTAGTGGTGGTCGCGGAGGCGATGTAATTTTGGTTGTCGATCCAAGTGTTACAACTTTGCTTGATTTCCATCATTCTCCTCATCGTTCCGCCAGCTCTGGAAGACAGGGATATGGCGCGCTAAAAAACGGCCCAGATGGAGATGATTTAATTTTAGGTGTTCCAAATGGAACAGTTGTTATGACAAAAGATGGACGCATCTTGGCAGACTTAGTAGGGAATGGAACTCGCTTTGTTGCAGCTAAAGGTGGATTAGGTGGTTTAGGAAACAATGCGCTGGCATCATCTAGGCGCCGCGCGCCAGGTTTTGCGTTACTTGGCGAACCTGGTGAAAAACGCACTTTAATTCTGGAACTTAAATCAGTCGCAGACATTGGATTAATCGGATATCCAAGCGCAGGAAAATCATCATTAGTTGCTGCGATTTCTGCAGCCCGACCAAAGATTGCTGATTACCCATTCACAACATTGGCTCCGAATTTAGGTGTTGTGCAAGCGGGCGAATCTCGCTTCACAGTTGCCGACGTTCCAGGCTTAATCCCTGGCGCGGCCGAAGGTAAAGGTTTGGGCTTAACTTTTCTACGACATGTGGAGAGGTGTGCAGCACTGGTTCACGTTTTAGATTGCGGAACTTTAGAAAGTGAAAGAGATCCAATCAAAGATTTCGACATCATTGAAAATGAGTTAAAGAAGTATGCCGAAGACTTAAGCGACCGCCCAAGAATCGTTGCCTTAAACAAAGTTGATCTGCCAGATGGAAAAGCTATGGCCGATATGGTCGAACCGATTCTTCGTGAACGTGGGTATGAGGTTTATCAAATCTCTGCTGCTGCGCGTATCGGGTTGGATCCTTTGTTGTATGCAATGGGTCGACTTGTAAATGAGTATCGAGCAAAACAATCACAGGAGGAAAAGGCGCGAATTGTTTTGCGTCCAACCCCAGTTGATGATGCAGGTTTCAAGGTGACCGCAAATGAGGATGGCTCCTTCTCAGTAGTTGGTGCACGTCCTGAGCGTTGGGTACATCAGACTAACTTTGGAAATGCCGAGGCTGTTGGTTACTTGGCAGATCGTTTGGCGAGCTTGGGCGTTGAAAAAGAACTTTTCAAACTTGGAGCTAAAGAGGGCGATGAAGTTCGAATTGGTGCTGGTGATGATGCGGTTATCTTTGATTGGGTTCCAACAATTGAAGCTGGAGCAGAGCTACTTGCTGGTCCTCGCGGTGACGATATGAGAATTCCACGCGGTTGGGAAAAGTATGACGAAGAGGCCGTTGATCAATTAGATGATGAAGAGTTGGCTCAGCAATGGGAGTACAACGTTGCCGATCCAACTAATCCAAGAGTCGAGGAACCAAAGCAGTGACCCGGGAAGTTGTTGTAAACGCAAAGCGCGTTGTCATCAAAATCGGATCCTCTTCACTTACTGGAAAAGATGGTGCGGGCTTAGATCAAGATTCGGTAAACCAACTTGTTGATGTTGTCGCATCTCTTAAAGCTTCAGGTAAAGAGGTAATTGTTGTTTCATCTGGTGCGATTGCGGCTGGACTTTCTCCATTGGGGTTATCTTCCCGACCAAAAGATCTCGCTACCCAGCAAGCAGCGGCATCTGTTGGGCAAGGATTGCTAATCCATAGTTACACCGAATCATTTAGCAGACATGCGATTACCGCATCTCAAGTTTTGTTGACGATTGAAGATATCGTGCGCCGTTCTCACTACCAAAATGCCCAGCGAACCTTGTTTAGATTGTTGCAGCTAGGTGTTGTACCAATCATTAACGAGAATGATTCAGTTGGAACTCAAGAGATTAGATTTGGCGATAACGATCGAATTGCAGCATTAGTTTCACATCTAGTTGGAGCAGATTTATTAGTACTAATAACCGATGTCGATGCGCTGTATGACGCGCCACCATCTCAACCTGGTGCTAAAAAGATTTCAGAGGTAAAGAGTGTTGAATCTTTATCTGAAGCGGAAATTGGTGGAGCAGGCTCAAAGGTCGGTAGTGGTGGAATGGTTACCAAAATTGAAGCGGCACGCATTGCTACCGGCGCGGGAATTCCGATGTTGCTGACTTCCTTGCAGGAAGCGGTTCAATCAACGGCCGGAAATGAAATGGGAACTTTGTTTTCTGCAGCTGCAAATAAAAAACCTTCAAGATTGCTTTGGTTGGCCCATGCTGCAACACCTCGTGGACGACTCGTACTAGATAACGGAGCGGTAGTAGCTTTGAAAGAGCGGGGCGTCTCTTTACTTCCAGCTGGTGTCACTGCGGTAGAAGGCGTTTTCAGTGCGGGAGATACCGTTGAATTAGTTGAAAGTAATGGTGTCGTTGTAGCTCGTGGCCTTGTTGCCTTTGATTCTGAGGAAATTCCACAAATGTTGGGGCGCTCTACTAAAGAGTTAGCTAAGGAACTTGGTCCAGAATATGAACGTGAACTGGTGCATCGCGATGATTTGGTGCTGCTATGAGTAAGAATCAAAATGATGAATTAGTTGCAACTCTGGCAGATGTGGCGCGCAGAGCTGCTCGCACACTTGTAAAGGCAAGCTATGAAGAGCGAAAGAAAGCTCTATTGGCCATCGCCGATGCGCTTGAGGAGAACAAAAACCGCATAATTGAGGCGAACCTGTCCGATATGGAAAAAGGTAGATCTGCCGGACTTAACTCACAATTACTTGATCGTTTGATGTTGAATGAAGCTCGAATTTCCGGAATTGCTGGTGGTGCTCGTCAGGTGGCAGCGCTTCCAAATCCGCTAGGCAACATTTTGCGGGAAAGAACTTTGGAAAACGGATTACATCTTCAGCAAATAGCAGTTCCATTTGGTGTGGTCGGTATGGTTTATGAAGCTCGCCCCAATGTGACGGTAGATGCAGCGGTAATTCTTCTCATGTCGGGTAATGCTGCATTGCTTCGTGGTTCTTCCTCAGCTGAGAGCAGCAATGATGTTTTGGTTAAAGTGATGCGCGAGGCGCTAGCGAAAACACCAATCTCACCTGATGTAATTCAATTAATACCATCTAATGACCGGGATACGACCAGAGCATTATTAAATGCGAGAGGCAAAGTTGATTTAGTCATACCAAGAGGTAGCGCCGCTCTAATTCGCATGGTTGTAGATGAGTCAACCGTGCCAACGATAGAAACCGGCGCCGGAGTTTGCCATGTTTATGTCGATTCCAAAGCGGATTTAGAAAAAGCGCTGCCAATTCTGATCAACTCAAAGTGCCATAGACCTAGTGTTTGTAATGCAGCTGAGACCTTATTGGTTCATCAGGATGTTGCCGAAGAATTTCTGCCACTAGCAATTAATGCATTGCATGGAGCTGGAGTTGTTTTGCACTGTGATGAAGCTTCGCTAGATGTGGCCCAAAAGCTAGAAATTCCGGCAAGTTTGGTTCAGGAAGAGAATTGGTCAACTGAGTACGGCGTTCTAGAGATGAACATCGGTGTAGTTTCAAGTTTAGAAGCTGCTGCAGATCACATCTTGAAATACGGGACTAATCACACCGAGGCAATTGTTACTGAGTCGCAAGAAAATGCGAATGCCTTTATCGCCTTGTCAGATTGCGCCGCGGTTATGGTTAATGCCTCCACTCGCTTCACCGATGGCGAACAAATGGGATTTGGCGCAGAAATTGGAATTTCGAACCAAAAATTACATGCCAGGGGACCAATGGGGCTCGAGCAGATGACCACAACCACTTGGATTGTTAGAGGTAACGGCCAAATAAGAAAGTAATTCGCGTTAAGTATGGCCCACTAGGTAAAGTGACCCACATGTCCAACATCTCACGTGATGATGTAGCAAATCTCGCCAAACTAGCGCGCATCGATATGTCAGCGGATGAACTTGATCATCTCTCAAATGAACTTTCAGTAATTCTTGATGCGGTTGCTCGAGTTCAAGAGGTAGCCGCAGCAGATGTACCGCCCACCTCACATCCGCTACCGCTCAAAAATGTATTTCGTGATGATGAAGTGCGACCAAGCCTCACACCAGAAGAATCACTTTCTGGAGCTCCTGCTTCGGAAGAGCAACGTTTCAAGGTGCCACAAATTTTGGGAGAAGAGCAATGATAAAAAGCTCTGCAACTCAAATGGCGGCCGCCCTGGCAAAGGGTGAAGTTTCAAGTCTCGAGTTAACCCAACTTCACTTGGATCAGATTTCAAAAGTTGATTCGCAAGTAAATGCTTTTTTATTTGTTGATACAGAAGGTGCTTTAGAGCAAGCAAAACAGGTTGACGCAAAACGACAAAAAGGCGAAAAACTTTCACCACTTGCTGGTGTTCCACTGGCACTTAAGGATGTGATGACCCAAAAAGGAGTCCCCACAACCTGTGGTTCAAAAATGCTCGAAGGTTGGCGACCTCCATATGATTCAACAGTTGTCACTCGACTTAAAGAAAACGGCGTTGTAATTCTAGGAAAAACCAACATGGATGAATTTGCCATGGGATCTTCCACAGAGAACTCGGCATATGGCCCCACCCATAATCCATGGGACTTAACAAGAATTCCGGGCGGATCGGGTGGTGGTTCATCTGCTGCACTTGCTGCATTTGAAGCGCCCCTTGCAATCGGAACCGATACAGGCGGATCGATTCGCCAACCTGCAGCGGTTACAGGCACCGTTGGCGTGAAGCCAACATACGGCGGAGTTTCACGTTACGGCTTGGTGGCTTTTTCATCGTCATTAGATCAAGCCGGACCTTGCGCGCGAACTGTTTTGGATGCTGCATATCTTCATGAAGCTATTGGCGGATATGACAAATTAGATTCAACCTCAATAAATGCGCCTATTCCACCAGTTGTTGCAGCGGCAAAAGATGGAAATGTTAAAGGCATGAAAATAGGAGTTATTAAGGAGCTCCAAGGTGATGGTTATCAACCAGGTGTTCTAGAGTTGTTTAATCAATCTTTAGAGCTACTTGCAGCGCAAGGTGCAGAAATCGTTGAAGTGTCATGCAAATATTTTGATTACGCACTTGCCGCTTACTACCTGATTGCCCCAAGTGAATGCTCATCCAATCTCGCAAGATTTGATGCGATGCGTTATGGAATTCGAGTCGGAGAGGGTTCGGCAGAAGAGGTCATGAACAAGACTCGCCAAGTCGGATTTGGACGTGAAGTAAAAAGAAGAATTATCTTGGGCACTTATGCTTTATCAAGCGGTTATTACGATGCCTATTATGGAAGTGCACAAAAGGTAAGAACCTTGATTTCAAGAGATTTTGAAAACGCTTTCCAACAAGCTGATGTTTTAGTTTCGCCAACCGCGCCAACCACAGCTTTTAAGATTGGCGAAAAAGCTAATGATCCAATCGCCATGTATTTGAATGACATTGCAACAATCCCAACAAACTTGGCAGGAATTGGCGGAATGTCACTTCCATCAGGTTTGGCTAAAGAAGATGGGTTGCCAGCAGGATTCCAGATAATGGCCCCAGCAATGCAGGATGATCGGATGTACAAAGCTGGTGCGACATTAGAGGCTGCGTTGCTAACTAAATGGGGCAAGCCAATTCTGGATTCAGCGCCTGTGTTAGGAGCTAAATAATGGCTCTCAAATATGAAGATGTAATTGCAAAGTATGAACCAGTACTTGGTTTAGAGGTTCACGTCGAACTAGGAACTGAATCAAAAATGTTTTGCGGTTGCAACACCGTCTTTGGTGCGGCGCCCAACACACAAACCTGCCCGGTATGCCTTGGTTTGCCAGGCTCTTTGCCGGTAGTTAATGGAAAAGCTATTGAATACACAATCGCAATTGGCTTGGCGCTTAACTGTTCGATTGCACCATTTTCTCGGTTCGCTCGAAAAAATTATTTCTATCCCGATATGCCTAAGAACTTTCAAACTTCTCAATACGACGAACCGATCTGTGTAAATGGCTACTTAGATGTAACAATCGAAACTGAAGAAGGTCCAAAAGATTTCAGAATCGAGATTGAAAGAGTTCATATGGAAGAGGACACTGGAAAATCTCTTCATATGGGCGGGGCTACTGGAAGAATCCATGGCGCGGACTATTCACTGCTGGATTACAACCGAGCTGGAATTCCACTTGTTGAAATCGTGACCAAAGTTGTAACAGGAACTGGGAAGTATGCTCCAGAGGTTGCTCGCGCCTATGTATCTGAGTTAAGAGATATTTTGCGTGGACTTGGTGTTAGCGATGTAAAAATGGAGCAAGGATCATTGCGTTGTGATGCAAATGTTTCTTTGCGACCAATCGGAGTTGAAAAACTTGGTACTCGAAGTGAAACTAAAAACGTTAACTCCTTGCGCTCTGTAGAGCGCGCGGTACGTGGCGAAATGATTCGACATGCAGAGCTATTGAATAAAGGCGAGAAGGTAATCCAAGAAACCAGACATTTCCATGAAGATACTGGCTTAACAACACCTGGCCGCTCCAAGGAGCAAGCCGAGGATTACCGCTATTTCCCAGAGCCAGATCTTGTACCTGTTGCGCCATCAATTGAAATGATTGAAAAAATCCGTGCATCGCTTCCAGAAAAACCATCGGTTAGACGCAAGAAGTTGCAGGAGGCTTGGCAGGTTCCTGATAAAGAAATGGCCGCCATGGTTAATGCTGATGTGCTTGATCAAGTTGAAGCCACAGTTAAATTGGGAACCGACCCGACCCGAGCTCGTGGATGGTGGTTAGGCGAAATCGCCCGCATTGCTAATGAAAAAGGCGTGTCCGCTGGGGAATTGCCGATAAATGCTTCAGATGTTGCAGAGATTGTGGGTCTCATTGAAAAAGGCGAGCTCACCGATAAGTTGGCACGACAGGTAGTCGAGGGAGTTATCAACGGCGAAGGAAA
>VFQT010002029.1_pt1 | contig 21961 bp, 21 predicted proteins | sample 3512381 | NCBI WGS metagenome assembly VFQT01 (sample SAMN10412376, study PRJNA504923) | tailings metagenome | isolation source: Relicate 2 Philex TSF3 active mining site | place: Philippines: Tuba, Benguet | collected 2017-08-29
ATCCAAACTATCAGTGGCAGGCTGATCAAAAGCTCAATGCCATGGTCAGCAAGGTCGAACAAAGCTTGATTGGTAAGGGCAGGGTTCTAATTCGGCCCTCAGGCACCGAGCCAGTTCTGCGTGTGATGGTTGAGGCCAATGAGCAAAGCCTAGCCCAAGCGAGTGCAGAGGCAATTGCGAGCGAAGTCAGCGTTTAGTTTTCCCAATCGGTATCCACCTCATTCTGTTGGATATCCATCTCACGTTTTATCTTACGATTAATGAGGTATTGCCAGATCAAGCGATCTTTCACTTGATGGTCAATATCGTAGTGCTTGAATTGATTCTCAAGCTCAGCGATTGCAATCTTGTCCTTGTTTTGCATGGCGTGTCTCCGTATCGATCTTAGGTCGAACTTCATCCAGACTCCCAAAAAAACCGCCCACAAGGGGCGGATCAAAAACAACATGAAGGGAGATTCAAATGATGATCCTGATTCATGACACCATCATGTCACTTTTATGTCAGCCATGGAGGTGTCACATTTAAGTCACGGGCCTTTTGTAAGGTATGCACAAAAGGAGCCCAATCGTGAAATTAAACCAGGAAGAACTCTCCGAGTGGTATAAAAAAGCCCAAGATGAAATCCTTGATGATTTGGATGAGGAGCTTGAGCTTGAGCTCGACGACCAGAGACTGGGTGACGATGGGGATGGCCTCATTTCGATCAATCGCCAGTTCTACTTTCGGGAACTCTTTCGTCTTCAAAAGGAACTCATTAAATTACAAGACTGGGTAGTTCATCAAAAGCTCAAAGTAGTTGTTCTGTTCGAAGGCCGTGATTCGGCAGGTAAGGGCGGTGCCATTAAACGGATTACCCAGCGTCTAAATCCACGCGTTTGTCGAGTGGTTGCTTTGTCTGCACCATCGGAGCGTGAAAGAACCCAGTGGTACTTTCAGCGCTACATCGCACACCTTCCAGCAGCGGGCGAAATCGTTTTATTTGATCGTAGTTGGTATAACCGCGCTGGCGTTGAAAAGGTCATGGGCTTTTGTACCGACAAAGAGTATCGCGAATTCCTAGAGACCGTTCCCGAGTTTGAAAAAATGATCATCGGCTCTGGAATTATCTTAATTAAGTATTGGTTCTCGATTTCCGATGAGGAGCAATACAACCGCTTTACTCAACGTATCCACGATCCCTTAAAGCAGTGGAAGTTGAGCCCCATGGATTTAGAGTCAAGACGGCGCTGGGAAGATTACACGAAAGCGAAAGAAGCAATGCTTGAGGCTACTCATCGCGCCGAAGCGCCTTGGTGGGTCGTGGCAGCGAATGATAAAAAACGTGCCCGTCTCAATTGCATTCATCACCTGCTATCGCAAATACCGTATCAGGAGATTGAGCATCCCCATATCGTTTTACCTGAGCGGGTGCATAACCCTGACTATATTCGCGGGCCAGTACCAAAAGAAATGTACGTGCCAGATATCTACTAATTTCAATTCAAGAGGGGCTTGTGATGCGGGATCAAATGATTGCTTTAATGACACAGTTGCGAGCGGGCGAGGGAATTTCACTAGAGGATTTTCGTGAAATAACCTATAAAGAACGAGAGTTCCTATTTAATGAGATCCAGTACTGGTGCCTTTATGAGAAGGATGATCCTGCCTCATTTGCGGCGGGCAAGATTCCAAATTTATAGCCTCGTTTAACTAATTGTTAGTTTGTTGGTTTTTTTGGCAAAGGCCGTAACTTGTTAAGTAGAGTGTCAGCCCATTGAGTACATGCCATAACCAGTGGGTACTAAAGCCAGAGTCGCACAAGGGCAGGTCGAGTTGACGACTCAGGAGCGAGAAGGGGAACACCAGCACTGCGATCCATAAGTAGCGTGCTGCAAGTGCATTGGAATACTGGGTTATTACGGCATAGAGCAGCAGTGCTGACCAAGCCCCTAAATACATTCCAGGGGGCGCCCAAGGGAACACGGGCTTCATAGCATTGATTGCTAATTGACAAAGCGCAATCAGAATAAAGAGCCCAATCACCGATCCGACTGGAGTCCAGCGCGAGCCCCAAGACCATTGTTTTGGAATTAGATATGCAAAGCTGATTAAGTACAGTGCGATCGCCAGCACATCAAGGAGACCCGTTAGTCGATTAGCAAAGGTATGAAAGCTAAAGCTACCTAGACCAATTAGAATGAGCAAAATAGTCATCAACCTAGAGCGCGGTGATCCTATTCGCCAAATAAGAAATCCTGCGATGATGAACGCTAGATTGGTGATTGCATTAACGGGCTCAGACCAAAAGCTAGCATCCAAGCGCTCGCAATAGATATCGACTGGATTTAGCCAAGTACTCATTGCCCCATCTTAAATGAGAACATGGGTATTTCAATGACTTCAATGGTGTTCATCAAACTGTCATTAAGCTATCGGAAGATATTTTCATTCCCGATAGTCTCTGAGGTGCGCCATGAATGAGTTTGATAGCCCGATTGTTAATCAGCGATTTGATCCTGCCCAAGCCATTACCGAGCAATCGCAGCGTCGCTTATTTCTGAAATCGAGTGCTGCGGTAGTTGCGCTCTTTGGATCTAATTTTGGGTTTGCACAAACTGCAAAATCTGTGTGGGGCGCAGCCAAACCATTTACCTTTGAATCCGTGCCGCTTAGCATGGCCAGTGATGGCATTGCGCTGCCTAAGGGGTATCAATGGGCAGTATTGGCGGCCTGGGGAGATCCAATTAACGGCAAGTTTCCGGTGATTTCCTATGATGTGATTAATACTGCTGAGCAGCAGGCCAAACAATTTGGTATGCACCATGACGGTTGTGCATTCTTTCCTGATCAAGGTTCTTCCAGTAAAGGCTTATGGGTTGTTAATCACGAATACACTGACGATGGACTCTTGCATCCAGATGGTATGAAGAATTGGTCTTTGGAGAAGGTCAGAAAAAGTCAGGCTGCACATGGCGTCACGATTGCGCATATTCAAAAGGATGCGAAGGGAAGCTGGCAGGTAGTCTCTGGTCCCTATGCTCGAAGAATTACCGGTTATACGCCATGCGCTATCTCAGGCCCAGCCGCTGGCAGTAAGTATCTGCAAACTGTATCTGACCCCAAAGGCCGCTTGGCCTTAGGTACTCTTAATAATTGCGCAAATGGTGTAACGCCATGGGGTACTTACCTGACCTGCGAAGAGAACATTAATGGATATTTTGTAAAGAAGGGGAAGGTATCCAAGGAAGAACAGCGCATTGGCGTTAATGCCAAAGGCTTTGGTTACCGCTGGGAAGAGTTTGATGAGCGCTTTAACGTAGATCTTAATCCCAATGAGCCCAATCGCTTTGGTTGGGTCGTTGAAATTGATCCACGCAATCCCGATCAAGTACCGATCAAGCGCACCGCATTAGGGCGCTTTAAGCACGAGGGTGCTGAAGTGACCTTGGCGAAGGATGGACGGGTGGTGGTGTATATGGGCGATGATCAGCGCGGTGAGTATGTGTATCGCTATGTCAGCAAGAATGCGTATCAACCTAATCAACCCGAACTCAATCGCACACTTCTCGATGAAGGTACCTTATCTGTCGCACAGTTTTCTGATAATGGGGAAGGTCGATGGATTCCCTTGATATTTGGACAAAATGGCTTAACTCCAGAGAACGGTTTTGCTGATCAAGCATACATCTTGGTTGAAACACGCTTAGCGGCTGATCAGGTGAAAGCAACTCCTCTGGATCGTCCGGAGTGGGTAGCAGTACACCCAACCGCGAAGGATGTCTATGTAGCACTAACTAATAACAGCCAGCGCGGCAAAGAGTTTCCTGTTAATGCAGCTAGTCCTCGTGCTAATAATTTGATGGGGCACATCATTCGCTGGCGGCCACGCCAACAGGACGCAGCAAATGATCGATTCGATTGGGAGATCTTTGTCTTAGCAGGCGATCCTGATAACACCGACCCTAACCTAAAAGGGAATATTCAGGGGGATGTGTTTGGCTCACCCGATGGTTTGTGGTTTGATCAACGCGGCATCTTATGGACTCAGACTGATGTCTCCTCTGGAGCGCTTGGTAAGGGACCATATGCGCGCATTACAAATAATATGATGTTTGCTGCTGATCCAGTAACGCGCGAGTTTAGGCGTTTTCTGATTGGTCCAAATGGTTGCGAAGTGACCGGCGTTGATTTAACACCGGATTACAAAACGATGTTTGTGAACATTCAGCATCCTGGCGAGATTCCTAGGGAGCGTGCAAACTCCGGAAATCCCAAAGCACTCAGCGATTGGCCGGATCGCAAGCTGTTCTCTCGACCACGCTCAGCAACGATTGTGATTTGGCGCGAGGACGGCAAGCCCGTCGGAGCATAATCGCTAACGAACTGCCAGTGGACGAAAGCTAAAGGGGCTGCGCTTACTCGTATCGATGGTGACTTCAAGCGCTTTAACTTGATGATCACCCATTACTTGTATTCGATAGGCACGCTCAATAACCCGTTTCGTGCCGGGGTGCTTAAAGGGCTGATCAATGATAAGTTGGTGGCTATCGCCATGGATTACCAATGCGGGTTTATTCCATTGCGATAAGAGTTGATTGAGACGGACGATCGTATCGCGCAACCCACTCTTAGGCGAAGTTTCTTGCTCAGGGGAATAAAACAAATCCGCTTGCATCGCAATTACTAGATGATCGAGCGCTCTGTCTTGTGCGACTTTAACAACATAATCAAGCCAAGCGAGATTGGCGCGATTGCGAAGGGCATATTCTTGTGCATTTGAGAAGTTATTATTTGAGCCGACTACGTGCACCGTGGCAAAGAGAGTGGTGCCACTGACCCAGTAAGCATTCTCAACAAATAGTTTGTGTTCTGGATCAATATCGGCTTGCCGAATCAGGCTCAGAGGGTTTTTACCCAAGCTGTTGCTATTTTGAAAATACAACTGGCGAATATATTGTAAGCGCTCCTCTGGATTAAATGAACCAGCAGACGGGCGATGGCAATCGGTCCATTCGTTATCACCAGGCGTATAAATTAATGGGCTCTCAAAGCGATTGAAGGATTTCCAGATGGATTCGAGATAGGTATTGGTGCAGGGCGAACCACCACTTTTAGTATCACCGACAAAGATCGTGAACGCGGGATTGATTCGATTAATCTCGGCAATGAGGTTTGCAAATAGAGCTTCATCGGCTGAACGATAGGGCATATCACCAAGCGTCACAAATCGAATTGGGTTGGCGTTGGCTGGTGCTAGAGCAAGGCAGCTAAGGCTTAGGAGAAGGGCGGTCAGAATGTAACGCAGATTATTTTTGATTGATTTCATCAGATTGAAATAATTCCTCAGGAGAATTGCACGTTGATGATGAATCAACTTACTCAAGCAACACTAACATGCCCCCACTGCCAGGCAACCGAGATCATTTCGGTTGATGCCAGTGATAGTAAGCAATTCCATCAATGTGTGCAATGCCATCGCCCCTATGGCGTTAGTAAAAATGATTGCTGTATCTTGTGTAGTTACGGGGATGTGTTGTGCAGTCAAGTCGATCAAAACCTCGCCTCCTAAAAAAAGACCGCCCACACGGGGCGGTGATAACAACTTTCAGGGAGTGTATTCATTCTGAATTTACTCTGTGACCGTTTAATGTCAGGTTGATGACAGGCCATTAATTGTGCGGCGCAGCAATTTATTGTCATATTGCTTTGCTAGACTATTTTTCCTTAAATCATCTCGAGGTCCGGAATGAAAAAGCCGTCTGAAGCCGCCAAGAAAGCCAAAGCGAAAGAACTCTTTACCCTTTCTCATAAGTTATTAGATGCTGCCAAGCAGTTAAGCGAGCATCATGCTGCAGAATTGCGCTACAACATGCAACAGGCCATGGTGGCAGCCAAAACGGCAGCGCAAAAGGATGTCACGAAGTTACAGGTTATGCAGAAGAAGGCGGCTGATGATGCGGCTAAGCGAATGAGTGTTTATCAGAAGAAGGTAAAAGCAATCCTCAAAGATATTGGTAACGAGGCAGCCGATGGGGCTGAGAAGCACTTTGATCGTGCGCGTGATGCCATTAGTGATTGGATTAAAGAGGCCGACAAGAAGATCCCCATGGGTGGTGAGAAGTTGGCTAAGGTAGTCCGTGAGGTATCAGACGCCGGCGCCAAAGTATTCAAGGAAGGTCGTAAAGCCGTTGCCGATGCGGTCGAACTTGCTGAAAAGAACATCGAAAGTGCGGCAAAGAAGGCTAGCAAAACTATTCAATCCAAGGTGGCTAGCAAGAAAAGGGCGCCTACCAAGAAATTAGTACCTAGGAAGTCTCCTGTAGTAAAGAAAAAGACTCCTGCGAAGAAGGCTCCTGTCAAGAAGGCTGCGGTCGTTCCAGCCAGTTCGGCGATTGCTGCACCTGCAGCAGGCAATCCTCCAAGCAATCCAGCATAAGCTGGTCTCCCCCTCAAAATCTGAGGGGTAATAATATCGTCATTCGTAGGAATTATTTCCTTAACGATTGATTTCTATAGGGTTTTTGCATTTCCGAAACTCTAAGTTGTCATTAAAGCGTCATATTTCCTATTTATCGTTCATTTATCGCGACGTGCGAGAACCATTTAAAGGAAGATAAATGACGATTACCTTGAAAAAAGCCCTAGCAGTAGCGGCTCTTTACATGACCACCGCTAGTTTTGCTCCAGCTGCTTTTGCTGCGGACATCACTGGTGCTGGTGCAACATTCCCATACCCAATCTATGCCAAATGGGCCGAAGCTTATAAAGCTCGTACTGGCAATGGTTTGAACTATCAATCAATCGGTTCTTCAGGCGGTATCAAACAAATTAAAGCCAAGACTGTAGACTTTGGTGCATCCGATAACCCAGTAAAGTTTGAAGCACTTGAAGCCGATGGTATGGTCCAGTTCCCCGCAATTATTGGTGGAGTTGTGCCAGTTATTAACCTCGACGGTATCAAGCCAGGCCAGATTCGTTTAGATGGCCAAACTTTGGCTGATATTTTCCAAGGCAAAATCACCAATTTCAATGACAAGCGTATTGCTGATTTGAATCCTGGTGTGAAGATTCCTGCTGGTGAGATTACTGTAGTTCACCGTGCAGACGGATCTGGTACTACTGCAATTTTCACTGACTACTTAGCTAAAGTAAGCGCGGACTGGAAATCGGCTGTTGGTGCTGGTGCTGCTGTGAAGTGGCCTGCAGCTTCATCGGTTGGTGGTAAGGGTAACGAGGGTGTTGCTGCGAACGTATCACGTGTGAAGAACTCGATTGGTTATGTTGAGTATGCCTATGCCAAGAAGAACAACATGACCCACGTTCAGTTGCGTAACCAAGCTGGTCAGTATGTCCAGCCTGATGACAATACCTTTGCCGCAGCAGCAGCAGGTACGGATTGGAGCAAGATTCCTGGTATGGGAACTTTTATTACCAATGCACCTGGTGCAAGCTCATGGCCTATCACTGGCGCATCATTCATCCTGATGTATAAAAACCCAACCAACAAGGCAAGTTCTGCTGAAGTGTTGAAGTTCTTTGACTTCGCTTTCAAAGAGGGCAAGAAGATGGCTGCTGAACTTGACTATGTCGCAATGCCTGATGCAACAACCGACTTCATTCGTAAGAACGTCTGGAATCAAATTAATACCAAGTAATATTATTACTTACTGTATTAAGATCAGCCCTGGTTCATCTAGGGCTGATTTTGTCTAAAAAGGTTTAATCCATGGAAGCAGTGTTAAATACCAATGCAGTGAATGATTCGGTTTTAAGAATTGCGAAGCGTCAGCGAACTCTAGATCGACTATTTAAATACGCCACTCAGTTTTTTGCACTTTCTGTTCTTCTGACCTTGCTTGGCATCATCGCTTCATTGATTTTTAATGCTGCGCCTGCTTTAAGTAAATTTGGTTTTGGATTCTTCACTACCGTTGAATGGGACATCATCAATGGTGAGTTTGGTGGATTAATTGCCATCTACGGTACCGTTATTACTTCGGTGATTGCTTTGTTAATCGCAGTACCACTGAGTTTCGGTATTGCAGTGTTCCTGACTGAAATGTGCCCACAAGTTCTTAAACGTCCTTTGGGTACCGCTGTTGAGATTTTGGCTGCTGTGCCATCCATCATCTACGGTATGTTTGGTTTGTTTATTTTTGCGCCCCTATTTGCTGAGTATATTCAGCCTGCGTTAGCTGCGACCTTGGGTCAGATACCCGGACTTGGTATTTTGTTTTCAGGTGCTTTTAACGGCATTGGTATTTTGTGTGCTGGATTAATCCTAGCAATGATGGTTTTACCATTTATTGCTTCGGTGATGCGCGATGTATTTGAGATTGTTCCACCCGTTCTTAAAGAGTCAGCCTATGGAATTGGTTGCACCACCTGGGAAGTGGTTAAGAATGTAGTACTGCCATACACCAAGACCGGTGTAATTGGCGGAATTATGTTGGGTTTAGGGCGCGCCTTAGGTGAGACCATGGCGGTAACCTTTGTGATTGGTAATGCCCATAAGATTTCCCCCTCGTTATTTGCTCCTGGGAATTCAATTGCATCGACCTTAGCGAATGAGTTCGGCGAGGCAGAGGTTGGCCTACATTATTCCTCGTTATTTGCTCTCGGCCTAGCCCTGTTTGTCATTACATTTGTTGTTTTAACACTGGCAAAAATTATGTTGATGCGCATGGAAGCGAATCAAGGAGCGAAGACCTAATGAGCACTCGCGACCCGTCTTTATTTGCTAAGCGCAAACGCGCAAACGCTTTTGGTCTAACTTTTTCTATAACTGCTATGCTGATTGGTATGGCATTCCTACTGTGGATTCTTGCAATTCTCCTTTGGAATGGGTTTGCCGCGATTAGTCCCACCTTATTTTTTGCAAGTACACCTGCTCCTGGAACCGATGGAGGTGGTTTAGCAAACGCCATCGTTGGTAGCTTGATGATGGTATTTTTTTGCGCATTCTTTAGTACGCCGATTGGAATCCTAGCCGGTATTTACTTGTCAGAATACGGCGAGAACAACAAGTTCTCTGAAGTAACCCGTTTTGTGACCGACATTATGCTTTCAGCCCCATCGATTGTGATTGGCCTCTTTGTATATGCAATCATTGTGTATAACTTGAAGCATTTTTCGGGCTGGGCTGGAACTGTGGCACTTTCGCTGATTGCAATCCCAGTGGTTGTGCGTACTACTGAAAACATGTTGAAATTGGTGCCCACCACACTTCGCGAAGCGGCTTTTGCACTTGGCGCTCCGAAGTGGAAGGTTTCGATGAGTGTGGTCTTGCGCGCGGCGAAAAGTGGTGTGATTACTGGCGTATTGTTAGCAATTGCTCGTGTGAGTGGCGAAACAGCACCATTGCTTTTTACAGCCCTTAACAATCAGTTCTTCTCAACCAATATGAATGCTCCAATGGCCAATTTGCCAGTTGTGATCTTCCAGTTTGCGATGAGCCCTTATGACAATTGGGTTAGCCTAGCTTGGGGTGGCGCACTCTTAATCACATTCACAGTTTTAGGTTTAAACATTCTAGCCCGCGTATTATTGCGTGAAAAGGTAAAAGTATGACAACTACTATGAAACCGATGTTCCATTCGGATATTAATCAATCGAGCGCAGGAGATGGACAGATTGCTCATTCGACTGATACAACCGCAGTGAACGCGCTTGAGATTAAAAATCTGAACTTTTTTTATGGAAGTTTTCAGGGTTTAAAAAATATTAACCTTAATATTCTAGAGCGCAGAGTTACAGCTTTCATTGGCCCATCCGGTTGCGGCAAATCGACCTTATTGCGCACCTTAAATCGCATGTACGACCTCTACCCAGGCCAGCGCGCTGAAGGCGAAATCAATTTCTACGGTGAGAATATTCTTGAAAAGGGCAAGGATGTTAACTTGCTCCGCTCACGGATTGGTATGGTCTTCCAAAAGCCAACACCATTTCCTATGTCCATTTATGAGAACATCGCTTTTGGTGTACGTTTGTATGAGCGCCTCTCTAAAGCTGAAATGGATGAGCGCGTCGAGTGGGCCTTAAACAAGGCAGCTCTTTGGACTGAAGCGAAGGACAAGCTTAATCAAAGCGGTTTATCACTCTCCGGCGGTCAACAGCAGCGCCTTTGCATTGCGCGCGGCGTGGCAGTGAAGCCCTCCATTTTGCTGTTGGACGAACCAACCTCTGCTCTGGATCCGATTTCGACTGCCAAGATCGAAGAATTGATTAATGAGCTCAAAAAAGATTACACGATTGCGATCGTGACTCATAATATGCAGCAGGCTGCCCGTGTTTCTGACTTCACTGCCTATATGTACCTTGGTGAGCTCATCGAATACGGCAAGACCGACCAAATCTTTATTAAACCCGCTAAGAAAGAAACCGAAGACTACATCACTGGTCGCTTTGGTTAATTAGGAGACATTATGAACGACCGCCATCTCTCATCGCAATTTGATGAAGACTTAAATTCGTTGTGCAGTAAGTTACTGCAAATGGGTGGTTTAGTGGAATCGCAAATTGAAGTTGCGATGCGTGGCTTTTCAGAGACCAATATTGATTTATGCAATCAAGTCATTGATCGGGAAAAAACCGTTAATTCCTTAGAGGTCGAGATTGATTCGTCGTGCGCTGAACTAATTGCCCGTCGTCAACCAACGGCTCGTGACTTGCGCTTGGTGATGGCGATTTCAAAGGCCATTACTAATTTAGAGCGTGCCGGTGATGAAGCTGAGCGGGTTGCGAAGCGCTCTAAGCGTATTATCGAGCAGTCTGTGAACTACAAGATTAATGCTGCAGAGATCAAGCTCTCTGGCCAAATGGCGATCGATCTCTTAAGACAATCACTTGATTGTTTTGCTCGACTCGATGCGGTTGGTGCCGCAAAGGTGGTCGAAGACGATAAGCAAATTGATGAAGAGTTCAGGGGTTTTGTGCGTAAGCTGATTACCTATATGGCCGAAGATCCAAAGATGATCTCCACCGGACTAGATCTTCTCTTTATTGCAAAAGCAATTGAGCGGATTGGTGATCATGCAAAGAATATTGCTGAGTTTGTAATTTACATTGTGAAGGGTTCGGACGTGCGTCATGTGCCCCATGATGATCTGATTCGCGAAGCAACTAAATAGCCTATGCCCCATCGCATTCTGATTGTTGAAGACGAACCTTCGATTGCAGAACTGATTGCGATTAACCTAAGCCATTCGGGATTTACCGTCGACCGCGCCTTGCAGGCTGAGGAGGCGATGCGGATGATTCGTGTACACCGTCCTGATCTCTTGATTTTGGATTGGATGATGCCCGGTAAGTCGGGAGTGCAATTTACCAAAGAGCTGCGCGCGAGCCCTGATTTACAAAATATTCCGATTCTGATGCTCACCGCTAAGGGAGCAGAGGCCGATAAGATCCAGGGGCTGGATTCTGGGGCGGATGATTATGTGACCAAGCCATTTTCACCGAAGGAGCTGATTGCCAGAGTGAAGGCATTGCTGCGACGAAACTCAGTCTTGGGATTGGGTGAGGAGGTCTTAAAGCTGGGCCCCATGCAATTGGATCCTGCAACCCATCGGGTCACCGTGTCTTATCCCGGCGAGAAGGATCAGTTTGTCAATTTAGGCCCAACCGAATTCCGTCTTCTGCAGTTCTTTATGAGTAATCCAGAGCGGGTTCATACCCGTTCGCATCTCCTCGATAGGGTCTGGGGCGACCAGGTTTACATTGAGGAGCGGACTGTCGACGTTCACATTAAGCGCTTGCGTTCAGCCTTATCCGAAGCCAATTGCGACCAATACATTGAGACCGTGCGCGGTAGCGGTTACCGAATCACTAAAACCCCAGGCTAGGATATCTGCCTAATTTTTGAGCATCCCTCCAAGATGCTCTAAGATGTCGCCATGCTTTCTGGATTTCTGCGCCTTATCCCGATTCTTGTGCTCGCTGGTATTGCTGGCCTAATCGGTGAGGCATTCTTAGCCGATGAGCTTGGTTGGTTGCTCGCCGTATTCATCATCGTGTTGAGCCTCTTTATTGCTTACGTCAACCAATCGCGTTTAGATGTTTTTGTGAAGGGCGCTGGGATTTCCCATCTGTCTGGATTTGGCGGTGCCTGGGCGGAGATCTTTTTTAAGCTCCAACGTATTATTACTGGCTTGCGTAAGGATATTGAGCAGATTGAGCGTCAGCATAAGCGCTTTATTGAGGCCTTTCAGGCGTCTCCCAATGGGATTGTGATGCTCGACGATCAGGATCAAATCGAGTGGTGCAATGCGATTGCAGAGCAGTTCCTTAGCATCCAGTTCAAGCGAGATGTATTGCAGCGGATTCACTATATCGTGCGTCGCCCTGAGTTTGTACAGTACATTACGGGGCGTAAGTACGAGGAGCCGGTCGTATTGGAAAAGATGGGGGCAAATTCCAGTCGGATTCTGCGCTTACAGGCCTTCCCATTCTCTGAGAACCGGCGCTTGGTCTTGATTCAGGATATTACCGATTTGAGTAAGGCTGAGGCCATGCGACGTGACTTCGTGGCGAACGTTTCGCACGAGATGCGCACGCCACTCACGGTCATGATGGGATTTTTGGAAACAGTTCAGACCTTAGATCTTCCCCCAGAGCAAAAAGCCCAATACCTTGAGATGATGATGGACCAGGGTAAGCGTATGAAAAACCTGGTTGAGGATCTCTTAACCCTGGCAAATCTCGAGGCCAATACGCAGCCAGCCCCTCTTAATAGCGTTTCCATGAGCTATCTCATGTCGCTCATTAAAAATGATGCCTACGCTTTATCGCAGGGTAAACATGCTCTGAACGTTCATCTCAATACAGCGTGCAATTTATTGGGTGAGGAACGTGAAGTTTTATCAGCCTTTAGTAATTTGGTATCCAATGCGATCCGGTATACCCCCGCGGTTGGATCGGTGTCGGTCTCATGGGGCATTAATGCCGCAGGCGAGGGTGAGTTCTCGGTCGCTGATACTGGGCCGGGTATTTCATCGGAGCACATTCCGCGCTTAACGGAGCGCTTTTATCGTGTCGATCGAAGTCGCTCGCGCGAGACCGGTGGCACTGGCTTAGGATTGGCAATCGTGAAGCATGTGGCTAATCGCCATCAAGCCCAGTTATTGATTGAGAGTACCCTTGGCAAGGGCAGTACCTTTACTCTGCGCTTTCCGCCCGAGCGAATTTCTTAAGTAGTTCGAGTTGACCCACGATCGCGGTTTGGTTGATGCGTGGTTTACTCTTGACATAACTACCATCTGCCTTCATGAGCCATGCTGAGGCATTGTCTTTGAGCAAAATCATCAAGCCTTCATGAATGATCCGTTGCTTTAGTTTGGGATCCTTGACGGGGAAGGCGACCTCGACGCGGCGAAGGAGATTGCGCTCCATCCAATCTGCACTCGACAGATAGACCTGCTCAGAGCCACCATGGTAGAAGTAATAAATCCGATGATGCTCTAAGAAGCGACCTACAATCGAGCGCACCTTAATGTTCTCAGACAGGCCCTTGACCCCGGGGCGCAGAGCGCAGACACCGCGCACAATCAAATCAATCTTCACTCCAGCTTGCGAGGCTTTATAGAGCTCCTCGATGATGGTCTTCTCTAAAAGCGCATTCATCTTACCAATGATGCGCGCTTTCTTGCCTTGCTTCGCAGCCTTGGTCTCAGCACGGATGTGATGCACGAGTTGCTCAAGCATCGTGAAGGGTGCTTCCCATAGCTCTCGGGTCTCGAGTTGCATACCAGTCCCCGTGAGTTGCTGAAAAACCTGATGCACATCCTTAGTGATGAGTGGATCGCAGGTCATCAAACCAAAATCAGTATAGAGCTTGGCGGTACGAGGGTGGTAGTTACCGGTTCCTAGGTGTGCGTAGCGTACCAGCGCGGTCTTACCCGACTTATGGATTTTCTCTTTGCGAACGATTAGCAACAGTTTGGCATGGCATTTATGACCGACCACCCCATACACCACATGCGCACCCACTTCCTCTAGGCGAGCCGCCCAATTAATATTGGTTTGCTCATCAAAACGGGCAAGAAGCTCAAGCACCACTGTAACCTCTTTACCATTTTGGGCTGCCTCAATCAGCGCTTCCATCACTGGTGATTTATCACCAGTTCGGTAGACCGTTTGCTTAATCGCCATGACGTGAGGGTCTCGACTGGCTTCGCGTAAGAGGTCCAAGACGGGCTCAAAGCTCTCATAAGGATGATGCAAGAGTAGATCGGACTGTTTAATGCGCTCAAAGAATGAGATCACGCCACTACCTGAACCACGTTTGAATGGCATAGCAGGAATATGAGGCTTAAAGACCAGCTTAGGCTCATCGACCAAGTCAGGGAGTTGCGCAAGGCGGACTAAATTGACGGGGCCATTAACCCGATAGCAATCGCGCATGTCGAGATTGTTCTCTTTGCATAGGCGTTGCAACAATGCTTCTGGGATATTGATGTTTGCTTCAAGTCGCACGGCATCGCCTAAATGGCGGGTGGGCAACTCACCTTGTAAGGCTTGGCGTAAGTCGGTGATCTCGTCATCGGATACAAAGAGATCGGAATTGCGCGTGACCCGAAATTGATAACAGCCTAGGACGCTCATTCCTGGGAACAGTTGACCTACAAAGGCCTGAATAAACGATGATAAAAAGACAAATGCTTCTTGACGACCCGCAAGGCGCTTCGGCATTTTGACCAGGCGAGGGAGTGAACGCGGTGCCTGCACCACGGCGAGATTCGCTTTGCGCCCAAATGCATCCTTACCTTCGAGCTGAACAATAAAGTTCAGACTTTTATTGATCACGCGTGGGAATGGGTGAACGGGGTCGAGCGCGATAGGTGTTAGGAGGGGAAAGAGTTCTTCTTTAAAGAAGTCTTCGGCCCAAACGCGTTGTTCGTGATTCCAGTGCTCAGGCAGTAAGAATTGAATATTGACTTTACAAAGTTGAGGAAGTAATACTTGCTGATACAGGTGGTATTGGCGATCAACGAGCGCATGCGCGTGTTGAGAGACTAACTCATAGTTCTCAGCAATTGTGCGCCCGTCAGCACCCACTTTTAAGGGGTTGTCGATGAGCTGCTCTTTGATGCCCGACATCCGGATCTCAAAAAACTCATCGAGATTACTTGAGACAATACTGAGAAAGCGAATACGCTCGAGGAGGGGGATCTTTGGATCCTCGGCTTGCGCCAGAACCCTTGAATTAAACTCCAGGATACCGATTTCACGGTTGAGTAATAAAAGTGACATATCTCTTTATATTTCACAAATGTGTCACTTTTATTTCATACGATAATAGTCTTTGATCCTAATAAATTCTAAATACCGTGTCTAAGACCAGCACCTCCAATAAGCCCGGACTAGACCTAGTGGCCGCTGTGGACCTTGGCTCCAATAGCTTTCGACTGCTCATCTGCCAGGCCTACATTACCCCCTCCGGGATGCAGTTGCGTACCATCGATACCTTGCGTGAACCGGTTCGCTTGGCGGCAGGCTTAACCCCCGGCAAGGTCTTGGATGACGAAGCGATGGAGCGAGGCTTAGACGCAATTCGTCGCTTTGGGGAGCGCTTGCGGGGCTTTAGACCCGAACAGGTGAGAGCCGTTGCCACCAATACCTTACGGGTAGCGCGCAATGCGCAAAAGTTTGTGCAAGAGGCTCAGGTTGCCTTGGGATTTCCGATTGAGGTGATTGCGGGAGTTGAAGAGGCCCGCTTAATTTACATCGGCACCTCGCATGAGGCTCCCGCTGTTTCTGGTAACCGCTTGGTCATCGATGTAGGTGGTGGCTCGAGCGAGTTCATCATCGGTAAGGGCTATGAGCCAAAGCTCTTAGAGAGTCTTTATATCGGTTGTGTATCGCACAGCATCCGTTTTTTCCCGAACGGCACGATCGATCCCCACGCATTTAAAGAGGCAGAGCTTGCAGCGCGCCGTGAGGTGCAAGTGATTAAAGGACGATTTAGTAAGTCGGGTTGGAATCAGGTGATTGGTTCATCCGGAACCGCACGCGCCTTATCGGATTTGATTGCAGATAATAAACTCAATGGTTCTGGGGAGAAATCGACCCTTGACCCATTAGACAATAGTGGTGCGGGGGTGATTACCTTGCAAGGCCTCAAAGGGCTAAAGAAGCGCCTTTTGGACTTTGATCACATCGATCGCGTCAATCTCATGAACCTTAAGGATGATCGTCGTCCCGTTTTACCTGGAGGACTATCGATCATGCTCGCCATCTTTGATGAGTTAGGCATTGAGCGTATGGAGGTTAGTGATGCGGCCCTGCGCGTGGGTGTACTCTATGATCTATTGGGTCGTACGCAACATGACGATATGCGTTTCGTAACCGTTGAACAGTTCATGCAGCGCTATGCAGTTGATCGTGAGCAGGCCCATCGCTTAGGAATGCTAGCTGCAGAGTTCTTAGCCCAATTACCAAAACCGAATCATGAGAGCCGCACCGACAACCTCGCGTTACTCGGTTGGTCGGCTAACCTGCATGAGGTTGGATTATCGATCTCGCATAATGGCTATCACAAGCACTCGGCCTATATTGCTGCAAATGCCGATATGCCAGGGTTCTCCAAGAATGATCAAGCCCGACTGGCGGCGCTCTTACTGGGACACACCGGTAAACTCGGCAAACTCTCAAACAATGCCAACTTCACCGACTGGCGCATGTTGTTCTGCATCCGTCTAGCGCATGTCTTATGCCGCTCACGCATGGATGAGCATTTACCCAAGGTGAAGGTAAAGAATCCCAACAGTGAGACCTTTGAGGTCCTGCTTGATCGACAGTGGGCAAGTGCCCACCCCTTAACCGAGTTCAGTCTGCGTAAAGAAGCAGCGGAGTGGGAACGAATTGGGTACCGCTATACCCTAAAGTTAATCGACTAGTCCGCTTTTTCTAGAAAATGCTTCGCGTAGCGCGGATTCATTTCGGAGAGACGCAACATCGTGAGTAGGTCAGCGGTGTTGAAGTCGGGATCCCAAGCCGGAGCACTGCAAATCTTGGCCCCAAGTTTCAGGTAGCCCTTGATGAGTGGTGGCGCTTCAACATCAAGACCACCATTGAGACGATCTAAGGGTAGGGGTAACTTCGGGAACGCATGATTCTCAACCGGTGCCATTTGCTCTGGCCCGAGTGAGTTGTAAAGGCTTGCCGCATAGTGACCACCATCCGCCATCGGAATGCTGGCGCAACCTAGCATGATTTCGTATTGGTGCTGTTTCATATACTGGCCAAGACCACTCCACAAAGCCATGATCACTGCACCCGAGCGATAGTCCTCATGCACACAGGAGCGACCCACTTCAACCATTTTGGGGCGTAAGTGATTAATGCGGGAGAGATCAAATTCAGAGTCCGAGTAAAGGCGACCGAGTTGACTGGCTTTATGGGGTGGCAGGACCCGGTAGGTACCAATCACACGCAAGGTCTCAGGGTCACGAATGAGCAAGTGGTCGCAATAGGCATCAAACTCGTCGATATCAAGACCTTCTTCATTAGCCGGTAAGCGTGCACCCATCTCTTCAGCAAACACCTTGTAACGCAAGCGCTGTGCTTCTTTGATCTCTTCGTCATTGATGGCCCACGAGATCTTAAAGGGGGCGCGTTTAGCTTTACCTAAAAGCTGTGGAACATTTTCTAATCCGGTCTTGGATGAGGGTGTCTCAGATTTGGACTCACCCTTAGTGGCCTCGGGCTTTTTGCCAAAGAACTTCTTGAGGGGATTCAATTTATCCGCCCAGGGTTTTGTAGGAATTGACGAGTTCGCATGACGTTTTGTTGTAATGAATAAGTTGTCCAGGGGCGAAAATGGATTTGGGATATCAGGCATCGCGGTTCCTAAGTTGATAGCCTGATCTTATAGGGCATATATTACAGGAATAAGGCATGGGTGACAGAGTCATAAATAATTGATCTTATTAAATAAATTCTTGATAAAGGACGGCAGCCCAGATCACAAAGGCGATTAATAGGGCCAACATCACGGCGGCCGAGCCAAAATCCTTGGCCCGTTTAGAGAGGTCGTGGTGTTCAAAAGAGATCCGGTCAATAGCCGCTTCTACGCTCGAGTTGAGTAGTTCAATGACCAGCACCATGATTAGGGAGCAGATCATGAGCGCCTTCTCGAATAGTCCCACTGGCAAGAGAATGGCAATTGGACTTAAGACAAGCAATAAAACTAACTCCTGCCGAAACGCGCTTTCCTCCTGATACGCAAAGATCAAACCATGCCACGAGTTTTTAGCGGCATGGATTGCCCGGGTCAGACCGCGGTTCCCCTTATGGGGATTTTGTTTAATGTCGTAGGGTTGACTCATTAAGCAGGAACCGTTTGCGTGCTCACATGCACACGAACTGGTTTTAAATGATTGGCAAATTGCTCGCTTGCAGCTTTCCATGAGAACTTCTCGGCATGAGCACGCGCTACCTCACGCGGAATGCGCAGCGCTTCCATGCATGCAGTCTTTAAATCCTCGTGCATAACCCCAGCCTTGGAGTCACCCAATACATCAATCGGACCCGTCACAGGGTAAGCAGCGACAGGGAGACCACACGCCATGGCTTCAAGCAAAACGAGACCAAAGGTGTCGGTCTTGCTTGGGAACACAAAGACATCAGCGGCAGCATAGACCTCGGCCAATTGATATTGATTAAGGACGCCAAGATAGTTCACGAGGGGGTATTTCTCTTTAATTTCTTTTAAGGCCGGACCATCACCGACCACCCACTTTGATCCAGGCAGATCAATCTCCAAAAACGCATTGATATTCTTTTCAACTGCAACGCGACCTACATACAGGAAGATGGGATGGGCAGAATTTAATACTTTGGAGGGTTGAACTTTAAAGATCTCAAGGTCAACACCGCGTGACCAGATCACAACATTATCAAAACCGTATTTCTCGAGATCGTCTTTGACCACTTGGGTGGGTGCCATTACCGCCATCGATGGGCCATGAAACCATTTGAGGAAGCGATAGGTCCACGCCAGTGGAATACGAGCCCGTGCATAGACGTATTCCGGAAAACGAGTGTGGTAAGCGGTTGAGAATGGTAAGTGATGGCGCAGTGCATACGAGCGTGCCGCCAAGCCAAGTGGCCCCTCGGTCGCAATGTGAATCGCATCGGGCGAGAAGGCCTTCATCCGCTTGGCAACTCCTTTACCAGGTAGGATCGACAAGGAGATGTCTGGATAAGTCGGGCAGGGGATGGTCTTAAATTCTGTGGGCGTAATCATCTCGACCTGATGCCCCATCTTCTGCAGCTCATACGTAGTTTGCTTGAGGGTTCGTACAACGCCATTGACTTGGGGTTCCCAAGCGTCAGTTACGATCATGATTCTCATGAAATTGTCTCCATTGAATGAGTAGTAGTGGAATGCGCCATCAACGCAGGTGCTGAGGCTCGGCTTGGAAAAGAAATTGATAGATTGATTTGTTCAACCATCACCTCCTCGATGACCGGTTTGTCATCCAAGATGCGCGGCCAATGCACAATCTTGAGCTCGCCCTCGTGGGTTTCAACTAGGGCAGTCAAGCTTTCGACCCAATCGCCATCATTGCAATAGAGGAGGTTGTCGATCATGCGGATCTCGGCTTTATGAATGTGCCCACAGACCACGCCTTGGCAACCTCTTAGGCGCGCCTCGCGCGCCATGATCATTTCAAAGTCGGCGATGTAACTCACTGCATTCTTCACCTGGTGCTTTAAGTATTGCGAGAGCGACCAATACTGCATGCCCATCCGAACGCGTAGAAGATTGAGGTAGCGATTGAAGTACAGAATCAGGGAGTAGAGGTTGTCACCCACATAGGCAAGCCACTTAGCGTATTGCATCACACCATCAAATAGATCGCCGTGGGTAATCCAGAGCTTGCGACCATCGGCCGTTGTATGAATGGCCTCAGGTACCACTTTGATTTCACCAAAGGAGAGACCCAAGAACTGACGAATAGACTCATCGTGATTGCCGGGTACATAGACGACCTCGGTGCCTTTGCGAGCCTTGCGTAAGATCTTTTGTACTACATCGTTGTGTGACTGTGGCCAGTAGATACTCTTCTTTAGGCGCCAACCATCAATGATGTCACCCACTAAATAAAGGGTGTCGGATTCGTTATGCTTTAAGAAATCGAGGAGGAACTTCGCCTGGCATCCAGGTGTCCCGAGATGCACGTCTGAGATCCAAATGGCTCGATAGTGCTCCATGGACCTCTACGATGCCACCGCATCATGAAATCATCATGACACTTTGGTGTCAGTTTGATGACAAGCGCCAATACATCCCCTTTATCATCTGAACTATGGCAGATTCATCCCGACCCTTACTCTGGCCCGCCTTGCACATCATTTTTCATGTGATCAAAGGTGCGTTGATCCTGATCGTGATCTTTCCCTTTGTGCAAGAATCGACAAAAAAACGCCATATTCAAGCGTGGTCGAAGCAACTGCTTAGCATCTTTGGGCTCAAACTCAAGGTCATCCATACCGAGTATTTACCCAAGAGTGGGGGCTATTTGATTGCGGCAAACCATATTTCGTGGATTGATATTGCCAGTATTCATTCCTTCTTACCCTGCCGCTTTGTGGCGAAGTCAGAAGTCGCTGGCTGGCCCGTCTTTGGGTGGATGGCTAGGCAAACTGGAACCCTTTTTATTCGTCGAGACAATAAACGGCATGGCAAAGAGATTGCTAAGCAATTGGAAGATCTCCTTCCCAAAGAGCCAATATGCATCTTCCCAGAAGGCACCTCAACGGCAGGAGATCAGGTCTTGCCATTCAAGACGAATCTCTTTGAGTCAGCCGCCCAAACCCAGGTGCAAACCTTCCCAATGGCCATTCGGTATCGCAATGCGCATCAGGAATATAGCGATGCGACGGCCTTTATTGGCGATATGACCTTAATTGACTCAATTACCAAGATGCTCAGAGCCAAAGCCATTACCGTCGAGTTGATTTTTGCTCCAAGTCCAGCAACCGATCTGGATCGCAAGGATCTCGCGCTGTATTGCGAGACCCAAGTGCGATCCATGATTGAGACTAGAAGTTAGCTCGAACGCCCACCATCAAACTGCGACCGGGCTGGGGTGCGTATAAACGAACCGCCATCGGCGTAGTGGCATACCGAATATCGTCATTCAGAATATTCTTGAGCATCATATAGCCCGTCCAACTCACCTTGTTGATCTTCTCGGTATAGGACAAACCGGCATTTAAGAGGTTATAGCTTGGCGTGGGCCCAACTTCCCAGGTGGCTAAACGATTTTGTTGAAAGCTATAGGTATAACTCGCATTGGCCAACCACCCATTCTTCTGATGCGCTACCTGCAATCCAACCCGAGGAGCAGGTTGCAATGGCAAGTTACCACCGGCATCAAAGCTGCCTTGAGACGCATCGGCAAACAAACGTGCGCCACTACCCACATTGCCCCAGTTGTAGGTCAGCTCACCCTCAGCCCCCTTGATGGTGGCAGCGGCTTGTTGGGCTTGAACGACTGAGAAATCTTCTCCATTTTCTGATACCCCAGTGTAGTAACCATAAATGTAGTTACTAAATTTGTTGAGATATACATTCACCTTGCCCCGAACTTGCCCCATAGTTCTCTGAATATTGACCTCTAGATTATGTGAGGTCTCTTTACTTAAGTTTGAGTTACCCACTGTAAAAGTGGCCGTCGACTCATGAATACCGTACGAGTAAAGCTCTTGCGCACTAGGTGCGCGCTGAGAGACCGTATACGACAAACCTGTGCCATACCCACTCGCAAAGTTCCAGAGGCCACCAGCAGAGTAGGAAAGCAAGTTAAAGTTTTTGCTCGCTAAAGAGGGCGTTTGTGGGGCATTTGTTGCTACACCATCCAATGTAAATCCAGGATCCTGAAAAACAGTTGCGGAGTTTGGATTTTGTTTGATGCTGTCATAGCGCAAACCAAGATTACCTTGCAGCGCACCCCAGCGGCCTTCCTCAATC
>VFQT010002030.1_pt1 | contig 21928 bp, 26 predicted proteins | sample 3512381 | NCBI WGS metagenome assembly VFQT01 (sample SAMN10412376, study PRJNA504923) | tailings metagenome | isolation source: Relicate 2 Philex TSF3 active mining site | place: Philippines: Tuba, Benguet | collected 2017-08-29
GTCTGCGTAAGTTTGTCACTGAATACAATAACTTCGTCGCGACCTCGCGTCGCTTGCGTGCGTTTGACGCGAGCAGCAACTCGGCGGGCCCGTTGATTGCCGACTCGCTGGTTCGCAATATCGAGATGGCACTACGGCGCGAACTGACCGGGAGAACGCCGAGCGCACCTGCAGACTTCGATTCGGTACTCGCCATGGGGTTTTCCATTGGCAATGATGCGCGCTTGTCGATCAACGAAGCGCGCTTCGACGCGGCGTTACTAGATCGCTTAGACGATGTCGTACAAGTATTCACAGCAAGCGACGGTTTGGTCTCGCGCCTTGACGCGCTGCTAGAGACACAACTCGCAAGCGATGGCTTGATCCAAAGTCGAACTGAGAGCTTGAACTCGAGCAAACGTCGCCTCGATCAAGACAAGTTGGCCGTCGAGAACCGCATGTCGGCGGTCGAAAAGCGCTACCGGAAGCAATTTGTTGCCCTAGACCAGCTCCTGACTCAAATGCAGGGCATGAGCAGTTCCATTGCGAAACTATCTACATGATCAGAATCCCATCCAGTTGTCGCGCACGTCGTAAAGTTTTCCGCACCCACGCCGTTAGCCGGGTATCGAGACCCGAGTCGCAGGAGAGTTCGATGTCTTACGGTCGTAATGGCGCGATGGCTTATCAATCGGTGGCAGCCCATTCGGGTGTCGCTGCGGCCGATCCGCATGGTCTTGTGCTGATGTTGCTAGACGGCGCTATCGCCCGTATCGCACAGGCGCGCGGCTGTGCAGCCAATGGCGAGACGGTCGATGCAACGCTGCATATTCAGCGGGCACTCGCCATCGTGGGTGAACTGAAAGCGGCGCTCGACCTGTCGCGCGGCGAGATTGCGCAAAATCTCGATGCACTTTATGACTACATCTGTCGGCAACTTTTACTCGCTCACGTGCCGCGTCGTCGCGACGTGCTACCGCATGTCAGCGCTTTGCTGACTGAAATTCGCGATGCCTGGGCGGCCATTCCCAAGAACGCCCAATCGGCCAATGCCGCAGGCGCGGCTCGGCGTCTGACCTGATCGTGAGCGGATGCAGGACACGCCAGATTCGCTGACGGTCGACGGTTGCGCACGCTGGGTTTTTAGTGCGGGCGAGGCGGCGCCTGCGGATCGCGCAAGTCGCAACACGCAGATCTTTCGATGGCTCGAATCTATTCAAGCCGAATCGGTATCTGGTTCGGGCGAGGTCGATGCCGAGATCGCCGCTGAACTTCGACGTCTCGATGCGAAATTATCGCTGGTGCTCGACCTGTTACTCGATCGCAGCGGGCTGGGGCGGAGCGCGGGATTGAGCGAAGCAGGGAGTGTGTATTCGCTCTCCGCGCAAAGTGTGGCGATAGAGTTCGATTCAGACCTTTCAAACACGCTTCCCGCCGTCGGCGCGGTCGGGATCCTCGAATGGTATCCAGAAGCGCGCTGGCCTTCGTCCTTACGCTTCTTGGCACAGGTTCGATCGGTATCCGGCTGCCGGGTCGATTTCGAGTTTCTCGAAGTAAGTGAGTCGGAACGCGACAGTCTCGAACGCTGGATCTTTCGAGAGCATCGACGTGCGCGCGAGCGGCACCGCTAGGGCGATCAGGTTCATCCGAAGTGGGATGGTTTGAAACCGTAAAGACCACAAATTCGGTTACAAAACCCTAAATGGGGAGTGTCGTTCGAACGTGAGCCAAGCGATGGAGACAATCGTCACGATGCCGGTGGCGGCTTTCGATGCCGCCGAGAGCGTCGTTGCAGCGCGATTGCCAAGCGGTCGGTCGGTGGCGATCCAGCACGTCAATTCGCTGATCGGTAAGGTTTCGGTTCACGATTCCAGCGTGTTGATCCTCGGTGAGTCGGGCACTGGTAAAGAGGTCGTCGCTCGCGCCATCCACGATAGCAGCCCACGACGTGGCGGCCCGTTCGTAGCAGTCAACTGTGGTGCCATTCCTCCCGATTTGCTCGAGAGTGAGCTGTTTGGTCACGAGAAGGGCGCTTTCACCGGCGCCTACACCGCACGCCGTGGACGCTTCGAGATTGCCGAGGGGGGTACGCTCTTTTTAGATGAGATCGGTGACATGAGCCTGCCGATGCAGGTGAAGTTACTGCGCGTCCTGCAAGAGCGCGTATTCGAGCGGGTGGGCAACCACCAACCCATACGTTGTGATGTCCGTATCGTCGCCGCGACGCACCGCGACCTCGAAACAGCCATCGCCAATGGTCGGTTTCGCGGTGATCTGTTCTATCGCCTGAATGTGTTTCCGATCGAGATGCCGAGTCTGCGCGAGCGACTCGAAGACCTCGATCTACTTATTGGCGAGTTCGTCCAACAGAACTTGATCGCCGGACGTCCGAAACTTCGCTTGATGCCGCGCACGGTCGACGCGCTCAAGAATTATGGCTGGCCCGGCAACGTTCGCGAACTGGCCAATCTGATGGAGCGACTGAGCGTGCTGTACGGCGCTAAGCCAGTCGACATACTTGATCTGCCTGCTCGATATCGCGCCGGATATTTGACCGACGAGGCCATCGAAGCCCTGTTGAACGATATGAGTGAGGTTGCCCCCGAGGATCCACCACTCGAGGATCCGCCGATCGCGGATCAGGCAGACTTCAATGATGTGGCTGTGGTGCATGAGGCGCCGAGTCATTCCAATACGGAAGTACCCGAGGCCTTGCCGCTACCCGCAGAAGGCTTCGACTTACGTGAATACTTGCTCGATCTCGAGCGCAAGCTCATCGTCCAAGCGCTTGAGCGTTCAAAAGGAACGGTTTCGCATGCCGCGAAGCTGCTCGGCCTTCGTCGCACGACCTTGGTTGAGAAGATGCGGCGCTTCAATATGTCGGTTTCCGATCTCGACGACTGATTTTTGACGTTCGCACCGATCTCGGTTGCGTTTTTACTGCGGCACGCTTCTTGCTCCCCAGATGACATGTCAGTCATCTGACTCGAGGAGTGCGTATGTCGCAACTAGTCCGAGTGCCGGCTTTCATTGATGGTCGTAGTGAGTTCGCTCGTCGTCGTGATCAGGCGGAGCGTGAAATTCTGCTGAGTGCGTTACGCGAATCTCGTGGCACGCAGGTCACGGTTGCCGATCACCTTGGTATCAGTCCACGTACGTTGCGATATCGAATCGCTCGTCTACGGTCCATCGGACTTGCGGTAGAACTGCCATGAGTCAGATCGATATTGATCGCGTGCTCACCCAGATTCGCAGTCTGCGCGCGCAGACGAGCGGTAGCGCCTCACCGCTCGGCGGCGCGGGCGCGCTCGGTGCGGCGGTGGCCGGCACAGAGAAATCGTCCTCAGTGAGTTTTGCCTCGGTGCTGAAGAATGGCCTCGACAAGGTCAATTCCGTTCAGCAACAGGCGCGCACGACCGCCACGGCCTTCGAGCGTGGTGTTCCTGGTGTCGATCTCCCGCAGGTGATGATCGATATGCAGAAGTCCAGCATCGCATTTCGCGGCGCTGTCGAAGTTCGTAATCGCGTGGTTTCCGCTTATCAGGAAATCATGAACATGCCGATTTGATTTGAGGAACGACCATGGATGCCACTGCATCGGCTACTAATCCACTAGCGACCATGTCGGCTGGCCTTCGGCCGCTCCTCATGCTTATTGGTCTGGCGGCGGCGGTGGCAGCGGGCGTCGGTGTCACATTATGGTCGCAGGGACCAACCTTTAGCGTCCTCTATGGCAATCTGAATGACGAGGATGCCGCGGCGGTGACGCGGGCGCTAAGCGGTGCTGGCATCGCCTATCGACTCGATCCCGGCACGGGTGGTCTCTCAGTGCCTGCGGAGCGATTAAACGACGCGCGATTCTTGTTGGCTGAACAAGGCGTCACGCAAAGCGGTGGATTTGCAGGGCTCGCTAAAGAGGGCGGCTTTGGCCTCTCGAGCTTCATGGAGGGCGCGCGTTATCAGCACGCCCTCGAGACCGAACTCGCCAAGACGATTTCGAGCCTGCAGCAGGTCGCTGCCGCGCGGGTTCATATCGCGAGCGGCCGTAACTCGGGATTCATCCGCGACCGCGCCGCAGCACGAGCTAGCGTCTTTTTGCAACTGAAGGCAGGACGCAGCCTCACCAACGAACAAGTTACTTCCATCGTCAACCTCGTTGGAACCAGCGTTCCTGATATCGACCCTGCGCAGGTGACGGTAGTTGATCAACAAGGTCGCTTGCTTTCGTCGCCACAAGGTCGCGGCGATGTCGCAATGCGCGATCAGCAGATCGAGACCGCGCGTCAACTCGAAGAAACCTATGCGCGACGAATTGAAGCGTTGATCGAACCCTTGGTCGGCGCCGGGCGAGTGCGCGCAGAAGTCAGCGCCCAGTTCGATATGACGACGTTGGAAGAGGCGCGTGAGTCATTCAATCCGGCCGGCGCGGTGGTACGAAGTGAGCAGGTCAGTGAAGATCGCAATGCCTCACCGACCGCGAGTGGCGTGCCCGGTGCCGCAGCGAATCAGCCGGCGGCCGCGACAGCGGCTGTGGCAGCGGTTGCGCCGCCGGCAGCAGCAGCGGGTACCGCAGCGGCTAATGCAACTAAGGTCGAGTCGCCGACGTCGGTGCAGAGTACACGCAACTACGAGATCGACCGAACGGTGGCCTACGTGCGTCAACCGGGCGGACAGCTGAAGCGTCTGTCGGTCGCGGTGTTGGTCGATAACGTGCAAGTTCAGGGTCGCGACGGCAAGTTTACTGATGCGCCGCTCACCCGCGAGCAGATCGATCGCATCACGGCGCTCGTGAAGGACGCTGTCGGTTTTGACGCTAATCGCGGTGATAGCGTGAATGTCGTCAACAGCGCATGGCGAGGCAACCCGCGCTTACCCGCCGGCGAGATGACATCCATCCCGTTGTGGGAGCAGGCGTGGTTTCTCGATGCAATCAAAGCGGTCGCTGGCTTGGCGGCGCTGATGGTTCTGATCTTCACGGTTATACGTCCGCTGACCCAACGCTTCACGGCCTTCCTTCCGCCGCCGCCGCCGCCAGCACCGGCTGAAGATCGTTTCATCCTCGGTAGTTCGAACTTGCCCGTGCCGATGGGAAGTGTCGATAGCGGCGACTCGGCATTGGCGACCGTCAATGGCAATGGCGATGCCAAACGCCGTACCACGCCGACGAAATACGAGGAGCAGGTCAACCTCGCGCGGTCGATCGTCAATGAGGATCCCGCGCGCGTGGCTCAAGTGGTACGCAAATGGGCGATGAACAATGGCTGATCTCTCACTCGGCAGCGACGTACGCTCCGGAATCGATCGCGCAGCGATTCTCTTGCTGACCCTCGGCGAGCGTGAGGCCGCGCTGGTGCTAAAAAACTTGCCGGCAAAGCTCGTTCAAAAACTCGGCGCCGCGATGGCACAGATCTCTGACGTATCGCGCGACGAGGCGAGCGAGGTGATTTCGAATTTCATCACGGATGCTGAGAGTCAGACGTCTGTCGGTGTCGCCAACACCGAGTTCGTCCGCAACGCCTTGGTCGAAGCCTTAGGCGAAACGGCAGCGGCCAATCTGATCGATCAGATTTTGCTGGGTCGTGCGAGCAAGGGTCTCGACTCGCTTAAATATATGGAGCCGAAGGCGGTCGCCGATCTGATTCGTGTCGAGCATCCGCAAATCATCGCCATCATTCTCTCGCAGCTCGAAGCTGCGCAGGCGGCGCGGATTCTAGCCTGCTTACCGCCCGAAATGCACACAGACTTGTTGATGCGAGTGGCGACCGTCGAAGGTATTCAGCCCGATGCACTCGAAGAACTCGATGCGGTGATGGAGCGACAGCTCGGTAACGCGACACGACTGCAGGCAGCAGGATTCGCAGGGCCAAAGATCGTCGCTGACATCGTGAACTTTCTCGAACCGCGTATCGAGAGCACGGTAATGCGAGAGCTCAAGGAAGCGGATCCCGAACTTGGCGCCAAGATACAAGATCTCGTATTCGTGTTTGACAACCTCATCGAAGTCGACGATCGCAGCATGCAAGAGCTGCTGCGACAAGTCTCGAGCGACAAGCTGTTACTTGCTATCAAGGGCGCTGACGATCGCTTGCGTGACAAGATCTTCAGCAACATGTCACAGCGCGCCGCTGAAATGTTGCGTGACGATCTTGAAGCGGCACTGCCGGTGAAGCTCTCCGAGGTCGAGAACGCGCAGCGCGAAATCCTCGAAATCGCGCGCCGACTCTCGGACGAGGGCACGATCACCCTCGGTGCTCGTGGCGGAGAAACCTATGTCTAATGCGGCAGCCTGGGCACCGCCACGCGTTAGCGGCCCGCTGGTCACGTTTCGCGGACGCAATCCGGACGCATCCGAACTCGAGAAAGAGGCGCGCGCGATCACCGAGGCCGGCTTTCAGCGCGGTCGTTCCGAGGGTCTAGCCGCCGCCGCAGCGGAAATTCAAGCAAAACAGCGCCAACTGGATGAGCGAATTGCGATGCTCGATCGGGTTCTGCGCGAATTGGCGCGTCCTCTAGAGAGGCTCGACGAGCACGCCGTACAAGAGCTGACGACATTGGCGATCCGCATCGGCGGCGAATTGGCGCGGCGCGAGCTTGCGATCGATCCAGCACAGATCACCGAGATCATCCGCCTCGCATCGGCCGAACTGTCCCTCGCGCAGCGCGAACTACGAGTTTACCTGCACCCGCAGGATTTACAGGCGGTGCGCGCGCGGCTCGACGCGCTACGCGGCGAGGATACGTGGACCCTGATCGAAAGCCCCGAAGTCGGTCGCGGTGGATGTCGCCTTGTCGTGGGAGACTCGAGAATCGACGCAACGCTCGATGGACGTCTACGCCTGATCATCGAACAATCTTTGGGCGATGGACCCGTCAATGGTGTCGGCGATATTTCTGCCGAACTCGCCAGCGAGCAGGGGCTGTGATGTCGAGCCCCAACGAGCTCAATCGTCGATTGTTGCAGCGCATCGAGCGCGTGAGGGAACCCCGTCAGCCGATGATAGAAGGGCGCCTGTCACGAATGGTGGGGTTGATGCTCGAGGCGAGTGGATGTCGGGCGGCGGTGGGCGATCGATGTCGACTTGTCGCTAGCGACGGTCGTGACTCCGAGGCCGAGGTGGTCGGATTCTCCGGTGACAAGTTATACCTCATGCCGACCGGGCCAATCCACGGGCTCGACCCGCACACCCGAGTCATCCCTAGCGGACAATCCGGACAGGTTCGGATCGGCGAGGCCCTGCTCGGACGCATCATCGATGCCGCCGGTCGGCCGCTCGATAATCGGGGTCGCGTGGCAGCAACGCATTGGCGGTCACTTGCTGGTGAACCGATCAATCCGTTGGAACGTCATCCCATAGACGAGCCGCTCGACGTCGGTGTACGCGCAATCAATGCTGCATTAACGATCGGCCGTGGGCAGCGCGTCGGGCTTTTCGCCGGCAGCGGCGTGGGTAAAAGCGTGCTGCTTGGCATGATGGCCCGGCACACCAGTGCGGATGTGATCGTCGTCGGGCTGATCGGTGAGCGCGGTCGTGAAGTGAAGGAGTTCGTTGATCGAATTCTCGGTCCTGAGGATCGACACCGAGCCGTCGTGGTCGCCGCGCCCGCTGATGCCGCTCCCTTAATGCGACTCCAGGGCGCGATGCTCGCAACGGCGATTGCTGAATATTTTCGTGATACGGGACGTTCGGTTTTGTTGTTGATGGATTCGCTGACCCGCTATGCGCAAGCGCAGCGGGAGATCGGCCTTGCCGTCGGTGAGGCGCCCGCCACGAAAGGCTATCCCCCGTCTGTTTTTGCGCTGTTGCCGCGCCTCGTCGAGCGCGCCGGCAACGGCGTCAAAGGCGGTGGATCGATCACGGCGTTTTATACGGTGTTGACCGAGGGCGACGATCAACAAGACCCAATCGCTGATGCGGCGCGTGCGATTCTCGATGGACATATCGTGCTCTCGAGACGCATTGCCGAGAGTGGGCACTATCCGGCGATCGATATCGAAGCCTCGATAAGTCGCGTCATGCACGAGATCACCGCACCTCAGCACTTCGAGGCCGCTCGAAGACTGCGCGAGTTGATGTCCGTCTATAACCAGTCGCGCGAACTCGTAAATCTAGGCGCCTGGAAACCCGGCGCTAATCCGACGCTCGATCGTGCGGTTGCGTTATGGCCGAAGATCTCGGCGTTGCTCGCGCAGCGACCGCTAGAGAAGGCGGACTTGGATGGCAGTATCAGAGGTTTGAGTGACCTTATGCAGCAGGCAGGCTTATGAAGCGTGAACAACGAATCCAGCATTATCGACAGAGCCTCGAGAAAGCTGAACGCGACTGCGCTGCCCTTGTGCATAGTGCCACTCAAAAACTCGCGGCAGCAGAAACACAGCTGACTGATCTGCAACGCTATCGCGAGGAGTATCAAGCCGGGCTTGGTGCGCGTGTCGTGCAAGGGATTAGCGGCGTTGCCTTACTGGACTTTCATGCCTTTGTGGCGCGGCTTGGCGATGCGATTCGTCAACAGCAGGATCTGGTGTTGCGCTATCGGCGCGAGCGCGATCAGGCCGCGCAGCGCCTGCAGGAGGCGGCTGTACAAAACCGAACGGTTGGTGCGGTCGTCGAGCGCTGGCGTAGCGAAGATCGTTTGGCCGAGTCGCGACAGGAGCAGCAAGCAACCGATGAACGCGGGCAAATGGCTTACCTGCGTCCACGGATCAATGCAGCCTGAGGGGCCGAGTCGGTATGTCGCATATCCAATGGTTGCCAGCAGACTTTGATCTGGAGCGCACTCGGGCGGAGCGTCATACGCCTCTCGCGCACGCGGCTTTCGACGGTTTGCTCGGCTCAGTGAGTACGAACGCCACAGCGCCGGATGCGCCAACCGAGTCTGCCAGTCCGTTCGACTGTCGAGCGCTTCTCGAGGAAGTGGTAGTGCGCGTTACCGATGGTGGCTCAGAGGTTTCGCTGCAGTGGGAGACGGCGGAACTCGGCTCGCTGCACATCGAGATTTTACGAGAGGGGGATCAAGTGCAGGTCACCCTGACCACCGATGATGCCAATGCGGCGGAGTTACTCCAGCAGCATGCGGCGTTACTTAGCGAGTTGCTAGGCGAGGAAGGGTTGCAGCTCGCGCGATATTCGGTGATGGCCGCAGTCTCGCGCCGTCTCGATATAGATTCAGAACGGAATGATTCAGAGTCTGAAATTAACAGCTTGCTCGGAGTGATTCGCCGAGCGTCATCCGCTTGACGAATTAGGCTGGCATGCCAATTGCTCTTTTATCTTCGACCGTCATTGCAACGTCGGGGAGAGGCGAGTGGCAAAAGCAGATGCAAAGGCTTCGGGTGGCAATCCCGCAGAAGAAACCGAGGCGCCTAAGAAATCCCGAAAGGCGCTCTGGCTGATCCTGGCGGTCGTCCTGCTAGTCTTGGCAGGCGGTGGGGGCTTCTTTTTCTGGCAGTCATCAAAAAAGCCCGCCGCCGATGCGGCGAAAGTCAGCGCCCAAAAAGCCCTGATGTTTTATGCGCTCGACCCGCCTTTCGTCGCCAACTTCGAGGGCTCGCAGGCCTTTCGCTTTCTGCAGGTGAGCGTTCGCGTGGCGACTCGCTCGGACGACACGATGGCGCTGCTAAAGTCGCAAGAGCCCATTGTCCGCAATGACTTGTTGATGCTGTTCAGCCAACAAGATGCCGAAAAGCTATCGCTCGCCGCAGGCAAGAAAGCGCTGCGAGACGAAGCCATCAAAACGGTTCGAAACTCGGTGAAGCAGGCCGGTGGCAAGGCTGAGACCGTTGAGACGGTGCTCTTCACCAGTCTCGTGATGCAATAGGGATTCGCGCCGTGGCCAACCCGAACGAGCCCATACTGAATCAGGAAGAAGTCGACGCGTTACTCGCCGGGATGAGCGAGGGTCGTGTCAGCACCAGCGGTGACGAGAACGCAGTTGAAGCTCGCCGTTACGATCTCGGGCGCGAGGTGCGCATTCTCCGAGGTCGTATGCCGACCTTCGATCTGATCAACGAGCGCTTTGGTCGAGCGTTTCGTAGCAGTGTTATGTCGGCGCTTCGTCGACCGGCTGCGGTCGAAACCAATCCGTTTCGGACCCTCAAGTATTCGGAGTTCATTCGTGAGCTCGAAGCGCCGATCGGTATCAATGTCCTGCGTATGAATCCGTTACGCGGTTCCATGCTCGTACTGATGACGTCCGAGCTCGTCGCCTCGATCGTCGATAACTTTTTTGGTGGTCGCGGCCGAGTCCAGAAAATCACCGGTCGTGATTTTACCGGCGCTGAAATGCGCCTGGTGCAACTGTTTCGTGACGCGGCGATCAAGGATTTGACTGATTCTTGGGCGACCGTCTTACCGGTAAAAATTGAGTTCGTACAGGCGGAGACCAATCCACACTTCGCGAACATCATGAACCCGAACGAAGTGTTGCTGGTCTCTGATTTCGATGTGGAAATTCTGGGCGGCAAAAGTCGGCTCATCACGGCGGTGCCCTACAGCATGATCGAGCCGATTCGCAGCACGCTCGAAAAATCGTTTCGTGACGAAGCGGCCGAAACGGACCGTCGCCTCAGTCGCAGCCTGCGTGAGGAGATGCAGGATGCCGAGGTTGAGATCAATGCGCTGGTCGGCCGCAGTCAAATCACGCTCTCGAAGTTGATCGATCTGAAAGCAGGGGATGTCATCCCCTGCGACTTCAATGGCAGCGCCCTGGTGTTCGCCGAAGACGTGCCGGTTTTCCGTGGCCGTTTTGGCGCCTCACGTGGTCAGTTGTCAGTGAAGGTTGAGCAACGCTTCTCGCCAGAAGCGCCAAACGTCAATGCAGGACTTGTCTCATGAATGAATCCCAAGCCCCTTTCGATCCGCTCGAACCACCATCTAGTGCATCAGCTGGTGATGTTGCCGATGGCGTCGATGCCGACGTCAAATTGGATGTCATCCTCGAGGTCCCTGTGACCTTATCCCTTGAGGTTGGTCGCACGCGTATTCCGATCCGCAACCTGTTGCAGCTCAATCAGGGATCGGTAGTCGAACTCGATCGCGTTGCCGGCGATCCGCTCGATGTGTTCGTAAATGGCACCTTAGTCGCGCATGGCGAGGTTGTCATCGTCAACGACAAGTTCGGTATTCGCTTGACGGACGTCGTGAGTCCCGCCGAGCGTATTCGGAAGCTCAAATGAGTCGCGAACTCACATCAATATTATCGATCGCGAGCGAGCAGGGCGCCCGTTTCGCGGATCCAGCCATGGCGGCCGCCGAGCGTTCGGTCGCCAGCAGCGGTGGTCTTGCACAAATTTTCTTCTCACTGCTCGTGGTCCTTGCCGCCATTTTCGTTGTTGCCTGGGTCGTTCGTCGGATGAAGGTGACACCGCAAAGCCGCATTGGCCACCTGAAAGTTGTCGACGAGGTCGTGTTGGGCAACAAAGAGCGTGCCGTTGTGCTCGAGGCGGAAGGCACTCGGCTGGTCCTTGGCGTCGGTGAGGGGCGAGTGGCACTCCTACATCGCTACACATCGACCGAGTCATCGAGCGTCACCGCAGAGCCGACCACGTCGTCGTCGCCGGCTGTAGCACCGAGTTTTCTCGAGGTGCTTAAGAAGGGGCTCGGCCGATGAAATCGCGCACGTCACTGCTAATCGGGGGTCTGATAGCAGTGCTGGCAATAGCACCCGCGCAGGCGCAGGACGCGCTCAGCATCGGTTTGCCTGCGCTTACCGTTAAGGAAGCGGCTGGAGGCGGACAGACCTACAGTCTGACGCTGCAAGCGCTACTGTTAATGACGGCGCTGACGTTGTTGCCGGCGATCGTCCTGATGATGACAGCGTTTACGCGCATCATCATTGTGCTTGGCATTTTGCGACAGGCTATAGGTGCGGGTCAGACACCGCCGAACCAGGTATTGATTGGCCTTGCTTTGTTCATGACCTTGTTCGTGATGGGGCCCGTCATCGATCGAATCAATGTTGAGGCCTTCGAGCCTTATTCCAAAGGAACCATCGAAACCACCGTCGCCATCGATCGGGCACTGATCCCGCTGAAGGGATTCATGCTCGATCAAACTCGTGAGGCGGATATCGCAACGTTCGTTCGTATGTCTGGCGGCCAGGGCTACGAGAAGGCGGAGGACGTGCCATTGTCGATATTGGTACCGGCCTTCGTGACCAGTGAGCTCAAGACGGCATTCACGATCGGCTTTTTACTGTTCATTCCCTTCGTGATTATCGATCTCGTCGTCGCCAGCGTCTTGATGTCGATGGGCATGATGATGTTGTCGCCGGTACTGATCTCACTGCCATTCAAACTCATGCTGTTTGTGATGGTGGATGGTTGGTCGTTGGTGATGGATTCCATTGCCGGGAGTTTTTTCCTGTGAGCCCAGAAACCATCATGTCGATCGGTCAGAACGCCATGCAAACGATGATCCTCATCGCGGCGCCGATGTTGCTCGTCGTGTTGTCGATCGGTCTTCTGATCGGCATTTTTCAAGCGGCGACCCAGATCAACGAAATGACCTTGAGTTTTATTCCGAAGTTGATCGGTATGACGGCAGCTATCGCGATTGCAGGACCGTGGATGCTCAAGTTGCTGATCGACTACACCCGAACGCTGATCATCAGCATTCCTTCGCTGATACGGTGAGTCGCAGAAATGCTCGAGATCACCGAAGCGCAATGGAGTCGATGGATGGCAGAGTGGTTTCTGCCGTTCACGCGCGTCGGGGCCTTTGTGATGGTAGCGCCGATCTTTGGCGCGCCTTTTGTTCCTGCACGGTTGCGCATCGTCTTGGCGGCGGCAATTGCCATCATCATCGCACCGTGGGTGACGGTACCGGCGGATCTCGAGCTGTGGTCACTACCCGGTGTCACGGTAATCGCGCAGCAAATCCTGATCGGCGTTGGTCTCGGATTTCTCGCTCAGTTGGTCTTCGATGCGGTGGGACTGGCAGGACAGTTGATTGCCAACTCGATGGGCTTGTCGTTCGCGTTCAACGTCGATCCGTTGCGCGGCGCGGCAACGGCGGCGGTGGGGCAGTTCTATGTTCTGTTCGTCACGCTCACCTTCTTAGCCCTCGATGGGCATCTCGCTTTGTTAAGTCTCTTGGTTGATGGGTTTCGAACCTTGCCGATCGGGGCGCACGGTTTAGGTGAAAATGGCTTACGCGCGTTGTTGCAGAGCGGCAGCTTGCTATTCAGTGGCGCGTTGCTACTGGCATTGCCGGGCCTTGCTGCGCTGCTTGTTGCCAATATCGCCTTCGGCTTGATTAGCCGTGCGGCCCCCACTTTGAACATTTTCGCCATCGGTTTCCCGATCACCATCATTTTCGGGTTGTTGGTGATCGAGATCGGCTTGCCAGGTTTGCAGCAGGGCTTCGTGGATATATTTGGTCAGGTCACTGATGCCATGCAGCAATTGCTCCTCGTCTCCGCAGCGGGCGTAGGGACCTGACCATGGCCGAAAAAGATACCGCCGAACGTACCGAGCGACCGACACCAAAAAAACTCGAAGATGCGCGCAAGAAAGGTCAAGTTCCCCGTTCTGTTGATGTCGGCGCTGCAGCCGTTTCATTGACAGCGATTGGGATGCTTCTGCTGTTTGGCAGCAATATGGCCGAGTCGCTCGCCAGAGTCATGGTCGAAGGGCTTAGCGTAAGCCCGGATGATCTGCTCAACGCCAATATCACGGCGCACAGCTTCGCCTTCGAGTCGTTACAAGGCATGTTGGCTATTGCACCGTTGCTGGCAGCGACATTTGTCGCGGCCGTGGTTGCGCCGGCGCTGATTGGTGGCTGGAACTTCAGCAGTGAAGCGCTTGGTTTCAAGGCCAACCGCATCAACCCGTTGAGCGGGTTCGCGCGCATGTTCTCAGCTCGTAGCGCCGTGGAGCTGCTCAAGTCGATCGCGAAGTTTATTTTCGTGGGTGGTGTCGGCGTGCTGGTGCTTTGGTCACAGACCGATCAGTTGCTGCACCTCGCGCGCCAACCCGTCACGTCGGCCATTCTATCCGTGGCAGAGATCACCGCCTTCGCAACGCTCGCCATGTCTGCATCGTTGATCGTGATTGCGTTGATCGACGGTCCTTTCCAGTTGTGGAAATTCCTGCAAGAGATGCGCATGAGTCGCGAAGACATCAAGCAGGAATACAAAGAATCGGACGGCTCACCAGAGACCCGTAGCCGAATTCGCTCGGTGCAGGCAGCCATGGCGCGCGGCCGCATGATGCAGGACGTACCAGAAGCTACGGTGGTGGTCACCAATCCGACCCACTTTGCCGTGGCGCTGCGCTATGACGAACAGCGGCACGCGGCTCCGGTCGTGGTGGCCAAAGGGGCAGACGAGGTTGCTGCCCGCATTCGCGAGATCGCCTCCAAGCATGGCGTACCACTCGTTTCGGCGCCACCGCTCGCGCGCGCCATGTTTCGCTATATCGACGTAGGTCGCGAAATTCCGGCGCCGCTCTATCTCGCCGTTGCCAAGGTGCTGACCTATGTGTGGCAGATGCGAGCAGCTGTCATCCAAGGCGTGGAGAAACCAACGTTGCCAGAGATTGATCCTGCCATCGAATTTTTCGGTGACAAAAAGGGAGAGCCCGTAAATGGCTGACGCCAATAATGCGACGCTGTCTTCGTTACCGCTGCGAGAGTTACTGACCAACTCGCTTACGGTTCCGGCCGTGATCCTCGCCATGCTCGCGATGGTGGTTTTGCCGTTACCGCCTTTCGTGCTTGATGTGCTCTTTACTTTCAACATCGCGTTGTCTGTCATGGTGTTGATCGCGGTGTTCTCGGTCCGAAAGCCGCTCGAGTTCGCGATTTTCCCGACTGTGCTGCTGATGGCGACGATTTTTCGGCTAGCACTCAACGTCGCTTCCACCCGAGTCGTGCTGATGAACGGACATACCGGTACGGGCGCGGCGGGTCACGTGATCGAGTCCTTCGGCGAGTTTGTCATCGGAGGGAATTACGCCGTCGGTCTGGTTGTTTTCATCATTCTGACGATCATCAACTTTGTGGTCATCACCAAGGGCGCGGGACGCGTTTCCGAGGTGACCGCGAGATTCACGCTCGATGCGATGCCAGGCAAGCAAATGGCTATCGATGCCGACCTGAACGCCGGTCTCATTACCCAGGACGAAGCGCGCGCGCGCCGTGCTGAGGTTCGTGCCGAGGCCGATTTCTATGGCTCCATGGATGGTTCGAGCAAGTTTGTCCGCGGTGATGCGATCGCCGGCATTTTGATCCTGCTGCTGAACCTGATCGGCGGCCTCGCGATCGGCGCCATGATGCACGACATGTCGCTGGGCGACGCGGCGGCGGTGTACACGCTGCTCACGATCGGTGACGGACTGGTTGCACAGATCCCTGGATTGCTTCTGTCTACGGCGGTCGCGGTGATCGTGACCCGCATGTCACGTGAGCAAGATATGGGTGGCGAGGTGTCTCGGCAGCTCGTCGGCGATCCACGGCTACTCGCGATTGCGGGTGGTGTGATGGGTCTACTAGGGATCATTCCGGGTATGCCCAATCTCGTGTTCTTGGGCATGGCCGCCGCCTGTTTTGCAGGCTCACGCGTCATGGCGGGTCGACTCGCACGAGAGGCCTCGCAACGTGAAGCTGCCGCAGTGGTCGAATCGCCTACTGCGAGTGAGAAGAAAGATTTGAGTTGGGAGGATGTGCGCGCGGTCGACCCGATCGGTCTCGAGGTGGGTTATCGCCTAGTCGCTCTCGTTGACAAAGAGCAGGGGGGAGAACTGCTGCCGCGTATTCGCGGCGTGCGACTGAAGCTCTCGCAGGAACTCGGCTTTTTGATTCCCCCGGTGCATATCAGGGACAACCTCGAGCTTGCACCGAACGCCTATCGGATATCGCTCTCGGGTGTGCCCCTCGGCGAGGCGGTTCTCGTGCCCGATCGCGAGCTCGCCATCAACCCCGGGCGCGTCTTCGGGCTCATCGAGGGCATCGAGACGCGCGATCCGGCCTTTGGCATGGAGGCCTTCTGGATCGAAGGGGGCAGCCGCGAACAGGCCCAATCCCTTGGCTACACCGTGGTGGATGCGACCACGGTCTTAGCGACGCATCTCAGTCAAATCATCGGGCAACACGCTCACGAGATCCTTGGACACGAGGAAGTGCAAGCGCTCATCAACAACCTCGCTAAAACCTCGCCGAAACTCGTCGAGGATCTGGTACCGAAGGTTGTACCTTTGAGCGTGATCGTCAAAGTGTTGCAGGGTCTGCTCGCCGAACGCGTCTCGATCCGCAATCTCCGCAGCATTCTCGAATGCATTGCCGAGCACGCCCCGCGTAGCAGCGACCCCCAGCAACTGATCTCGCAGGTGCGTATCGCGCTGTCACGCCAAATCATCCAGGACATCGCCGGTAATTCCGCGGAAGTACCCGTGGTCACCTTCGATGGTGGTCTCGAGCAGATGCTCACCAGTTCTGTGACCGGTAATGCCGCCACACCAGGTCTTGAGCCAGGGCTTGCCGAGCGTCTGCAGAGTCGCCTCGCAGATGCCGCGGGACGCCAAGAGCAGTTGGGACAACCGGCGATCCTGTTGGTGTCACCGAGTTTACGGCCGGTGCTGGCGCGATTCTTGCGTGCATCTGTACCGCAGATGCATGTGGTCGCCTTGAACGAGATTCCTGACAACCGCCGCGTGCGTCTCGTCAGCACGATTGGTACTTGAGGTAATGGCCGATGAACATTCGACGCTATCTGGCTTCCGACATGAAAAGTGCTTTTAAAGCAGCGCGAGAGGTGCATGGCGACGATGTCGTCATTCTCTCGAGTCGGCGCGTCAGAGATCAGATTGAAGTGACGGTCGCTGCCGATCAGGCGACTGCAGAGCTGGCACGCGCCAATGCATTGGCGGCCAAGCAGACGAAGCCGAGCGATAAGGTCGTCAAAAATCCGGCGTCGGATGCTCGAGTAGAGGCGCTCGATGATGAACTGCGCGCATTACGACGTCTCCTCGAAACCCAATTGGCCGCGCTCGCATGGAACGACCTCACCCGTCGCTCGCCTGCGATGACGGAATTGTCACGAGAATGGATGCAACTTGGATTCGACCGTGAGTTGCTGAGTCGTATCCTCGGCGCCTTGCCTGCCACCGATCAACTCTCGGCTGTTAGAACGCTCGCGCGCGAGCAATTGACGCAGCGTCTCTCCGTCACGGGTGACCGTTGGATCGAAGAGGGCGGTCGTATCGCCTTCGTAGGCCCCGCCGGTTCTGGTAAGACGACCGCGCTGACCGCGGTGGCTGCGCGTTGGGTGATGCGTAATGGTTCGCGCGATGCCGTCATGGTCAGCTGCTCCGAATCGCGGCTTGGTGCCGTGGAGCAATTGCAGCGCTTGGGCCGACTGATTGGCACTCCAGTGATCGTCGCCCCTGACTTTGCTTCGTTACGAGCTACGCTCGATCGGCTGCGGGATTACAAGTTGGTTCTCGTCGATACGGCCGGACGCAACCCGCGACAGGCCGACTTCGCGACGCATTGCGCAGGACTCGCGTCTTGCGCACACGAGCTGGAATACGCCATCACATTGCCCGCAACGCTCCAAGCAACGGCGCTGACGGAGACGATTGCTGCGTTCCAAAGTCTCGGTGCTTGCGTCGGGCTCGCAACTCATCTCGATGAGGCTGCCGCGCTAGGCGGTCTCGTGTCATCGCTTATCGACTCGCAGCTGCCTTTGGCATACACCCTAAGTGGCGCGAGATTACTCGACGATCTCCGTCCGGCCGTCGCGGATGCCTTGATTGCTGATGCGACACGCTCGACTGCGGGCGAGGCTGAGAGCAGCCTTGCTGCGAATCCGAGGTTCCGCGATGTCGCGTGAAGAGCCGCTGGCTGCCCGCCGCCGTCCGGTGCAGGTGATTGCGGTCACCGGCGGCAAGGGCGGTGTAGGCAAGTCGACCTTGAGTATCAACCTCTCGACTGCCTTCGCACTCGAAGGTCGCAAGACCTTGCTGCTCGATGGCGACTTGGGGTTAGCCAACGCGGACATTCTGCTCGGCGTGACCCCTCGTCACACCTTGGCCGAGGTCATCAGTGGTGAGCGCAGCCTCGAAGAGGTCGTCACGCCCATCCGTGCCAACTTCTCGATCGTCGCAGGAGCGTCGGGTTTGACTGCGCTATCGGCGCTCGGCGAAGCAGAACATCTTGGCATCGTGCGAGCCTTCAGCAGTTTGGTGAACGAGATCGACGTGTTGGTGGTGGATACGCCCGCCGGAATTTCGCCGGGTAGTCTGCAATTGACACTGGCCGCGCAGCACGTGCTCGTCGTGGTGGTCGACGAGCCGGCATCGGTCACTGATGCCTATGCAGTCATGAAAGTTTTGAGCAGTGAGTATGGACTGCGGCATTTCAAGATTGTCACCAACATGACCCGTTCTAATCGGGCGGGCTCACAACTTTTCTCGACGTTACTCAAGGTTACCCATCGATTCCTCGATGTCGTGCTCGAGCACGCGGGTGATGTTCCTGACGACGATCAAATGCGCCGCGCTATTCGCGAGCAGCGCGCGGTGGTCGACGCGTATCCCGACAGTCCATCAGGGCTGGCACTGAGACGTCTCGCGCGAACCGCGGCTGAGTGGCAGCAGCCCGCCGGCGCGCGCGGTCATATTGAGTTTTTTACCGAGCGGCTAGTGGCACCGCCGCCTCGTCGACTACAGGTGATCAAATGAATGCGCTGACCCAATATGCGGACGTCGCTGGCCAGAAAACTACGGCGGACGAACTGATCCGCACTCATGGTGATTTGGTGAGGCGGATCGCCTACCACCTCTGCGCCAAGCTACCGCCCTCGGTCGAAGTCGATGATCTCATCCAGGCCGGTATGATCGGTTTGCTGGAAGCGGCCAATCAATTCAAGAGCGGTCGCGGCGCCACCTTCGAAACCTATGCGGGCATCCGCATCCGCGGCGCCATGCTCGATTCGCTGCGCCGCTTGGATTGGACGCCACGCTCAGTGCATCGTCGCGCACGCGAGGTCGCGGATGCCATTCGTGAAATCGAAAGCACGACGGGCGCTGAAGCGCCAGCGACGGCGATCGCAACCAAGCTAGGCGTATCGATTGACGAATATCACCAGATTGTTCAGGACTCGACGATGAGTTACGTGTCGAGCCTGGAAGACATCGAGGGGAATGACCCGGCCGACGACCAAGTCGACCCCTTGCGCTCGTTAGTCGACTCCGGTTTTCGCGCTGCACTTGCGAGTGCAATCGATGGTCTTCCGGAGCGCGAGAAGCTCGTGATGTCCCTCTACTATCAGGACGAACTCAACCTGAAAGAAATCGGCCTCGTTCTCGGCGTGACCGAATCGCGTGTTTCACAACTACATGGTCAAGCCTTGTCGCGACTAAAGGCGCGCTTGGCCGATTGGCGGACGAGCGACAACGGCATCAACGACATCTCCCTGCGTTTCGGTGACTGACCGCCATGGACAAACTCACTGCAGCAGGTTTGGTGTTAGCGACTTTGTCGTTGACGGTTGGTGCCGTTCTGAAGGGGGCGGGGCTTGGTGGTCTGCTTTCGGGCGCTGCCTTTATGATCGTCATCGTCGGTACCTTAGCCTCTATTTGTGTGCATGCCTCGATGGCCGCCGTCAAACGCGCCGGGCAAATGGCAGGCTGGTTATTCAATCCACCGCATGATGATGAAAAAGCGCTGATTGATCGTATCGTCGAGTGGAGCAAGTCGGCGCGCCGTAAAGGCTTACTCGCTCTCGAGGGGGAGATCGCTAATGAAAGTGACGCCTTTATTAAGCGTGGGCTTGAACTCGTTTATGACGGTACGTCGCCCGACACAGTACGCAAAGTGCTGGAAATCGAAAGCGATGCGCGTTATGCCGTCGACGTTTCGGGCGCCAAGGTTTTTGAGGGTATGGGGGTCTATGCACCGACCTTGGGTATCATCGGTGCGGTGCTCGGCCTGATGGCCGTCATGCAAAACCTCGAAGACCCTTCGAAATTGGGCGCGGGTATCGCAGCGGCCTTTACCGCGACGATTTACGGAATCGGTCTTGCCAATCTCTTGATGTTGCCCGCCGCGGCAAAGCTCAAAGAAATAGCCAACGGGCGGGCGCATGTTCGTGGCTTGATCATCGATGGTCTTGCTGCGATCGCCGAGGGTGAGAATCCGCGCATCATTGAAGCAAAGCTACAAGGTTATCTGGTAAAGGACTGAGTCATGAGCGGTGGCGGCGGTCGAGGTAAGAAACGCGGTGGTGACGATCATGTGAACCACGAAGCCTGGGCGATACCCTACGGTGATTTGGTGACTTTGTTGCTCGCTTTCTTTGTTGTGATGTATTCGGTGTCGAGTCTGAATACGGGCAAATATCGCGTGATGTCCGAAGCGCTGATGGCGGCGTTTCGCGGCGAGCCCCAACGCGACATGCCGATCACGGTTGAAGTCCGCGAGGGTATACCGACGACGGATCTTGTCACGATGCCGGAGAGCGAGTCGCAGGCCGGCGCGCCGCCGTCGCCAGGACGAAGCACTCGGGGTATATCAGCCCAACAGGCGCCAGACTTATCGACATTAGCCAATCGCATGGCGCAAGCCATGGCCAAGTTGGTGATGGTCGATAAAGTCATCATCCGCCAACACAAAGATTGGCTGGAAGTCGAAATCCAGAATGACGTCCTGTTCCCATCTGGTTCGGCCATGTTATCCCCGGATGCCGTGACGTTGATGAGCACTGTCGGCAAAGCGCTGGCTGATATCAATAATCCGATTTTTATCGAGGGGCATACCGACAACGTTCCGATCAATACCTCTCAGTACCCCAGCAATTGGGAGTTATCAGCAGCGCGCGCCGCGTCGGTTTTAAAACTGCTAAGCGACAATGGCGTCGCGCCATCGCAAATGACCGTCCTCGGCTACGGTGAACAGCGGCCGTTACAATCAAACGATACCGCTGATGGGCGAGCAGCGAATCGGCGTGTCATCCTCGCGATACTCGAACCTGAGCGGCTACGCCGCGGCCTCTATTCGATTGCGCCGCCCAGTGCTCCGCGGCCGAATTCTCCGCGCGTTGAAGCGCAGCTCAATGCAGTGAGTCCGGCTGCGCCATGATGACGATTCTTTGGCTACTGGCGCTGACGGTGCTCACCATTGGCGGAGGCGTGGCCATAGCGCTTTTTTGGCGCGGTAACTCTGCGGTTCTGCGCGATCTGCAGTCGCGTCTGCAGACACAGTCCGAACAATTGCTGGCATTACGTAGCCGCATCGAGCGTCTGGAGCTGGAGATGCGCGCCGTACTCGACCGGACTCGTCAGGTGACTCCGCCGCCCGCACCGGCGCCGCTTGGTGCTGAACTCGCGCCGCGTCTGGCCGCCGCCGGCGCAAGCACCGATGAGTTGATACGTGCCTGCGGTATGACAGCCGAAGAGGCAGAACTCGTGGTGCGATTGCACGGACGAGGTGAGGTGTGACACAGCGAGGCTATGAGTTTGTCGATCGAATCAAACGCCAGGTCGATCAAGGAGGTCTTGAGATCGCGTGTTTCCCGGAAGTGGCGAGCGAGTTGATTCGCGCGCTTGATAGCGAGTTCGTCTCAGTCAACGACATCGCGCATATCGTTTCGCATGAAGCGGCCCTCGCCGTGCGGGTTATCGGCATGGCTAATTCGGCTGCGTATCGCTCCGGCGGCCGGACGATTACCGACGTTCGCAGTGCGATTACGCGTATCGGCTTGCGTGCCCTGCGGGGCGTGATCTTCGCGTTCGCCGTGATGCAGATCCGTGCCGCGCAGCAACTGCGACCGGTCCAATATCGCATCGGCGATGTCTGGCAGCGTAGTACTGTCGTCGCGACATTTTGTCATCTGCTCGCGAGCGAGCTGCGTGCAGAACATCGTCAACTCGATCCGGAACTCGCCATGCTGAGCGGCTTGATGCACGGTGTCGGCAAGATCTACATCCTGGCTGAATCCGCGCTTTACCCCG
>VFQT010002031.1_pt1 | contig 21915 bp, 17 predicted proteins | sample 3512381 | NCBI WGS metagenome assembly VFQT01 (sample SAMN10412376, study PRJNA504923) | tailings metagenome | isolation source: Relicate 2 Philex TSF3 active mining site | place: Philippines: Tuba, Benguet | collected 2017-08-29
AGCGACGATCCATGGCCGCGGCGACGAACACGAGTCCGCCCGCCGTCACCATGGGGCCACCGATGTTGGGTGAGCCCCAATCCAGTGAAGCCGGTGCAGTGAGACCCTTGTAGCGTGCTTGGCCGAGCGGCACCTGCCAGCGCAGTTTGCCACTCGAGAGGTCGATGGCGCTCAGCGTACCGAAGGGCGGTGGCGTGCACGGCAGACCGAGCGGCGAGACGAATAGCCCCATCTCGGCGCGGTAGGGCGTATCCATAAGATCGGCACCGACGGGCTTGCCCGAGGCATCCATTTCTTTGGCACTTTTGCGGATGAGTCGTACGCGAAGCGCGAGATTCTGACCCTTGGCGATGAGCAGATTATTGACGCGGTCGTAGGCGACGCCGCCCCAGTTGCCACCCCCGAAGGGAAATACGATCGAGCCTTGTTCGCTCGGCGGCGTGAACGGGCCCTCGTAGCGCAGCTTGCGGAACTCGCGGCGACACCACGCGCGGTCGAACCAGCTGAGTCCCCACAGATCGTCTTCTGTGAACGTCTGTCTCGAGAAGGGTTCGGGCAGCAGCGGGAAGGGCTGCGTGGGTGCGGTGCGTTCGCCCGGAATGTCCGAGCGCGGTGCGGGCCGCTCCTCGATCGGAAACAGTGATCGGCCGCTCGAGCGGTCGAACACGAACACACGTCCCTGCTTTGTTTGCTGGATGGCCACAGGCACGCGTTGTCCCTGGTGCAGTATGTCGACGAGCAACGGGTGACCGGGCAGATCGAAATCGAACAGGTCGTGCCGCGTGGCCTGAAAATGCCACACCGGTTCGCCGGTGGCGGCGGACAGGGCCACGGTGGCATCGGCATACGGAATGTCGAATTGGCGTCGCACGCCGTAGAAGTCAGGCGACGGATTGGTGGTCGGCACGAAGATCAGGCCGCGTTCGGGGTCGGCGCTGAGCGTTGACCAAGCGTTCGCCGCGCCCGTGTCGTGAGCATGCTCGCGCGGGATCGGATCGAACTCCCAACGCAACTCGCCGCTGCGCACATCGAAGGCGCGCACGAAACCGTTATTGGCATCGGTCAGCGAGTCGCGCGCACTGGCTGTTGCCACCACCAAATCGCCGATGACCAGCGGCCCGGAGGTCATCCCCCGTGAGGTGTCGCCCGTGCCGCGCGAGTCGAAGTCGGCATGCGTGACGTAACCGGGATGGCCTTGTTTGGCGCCAAAGTCGCGGCAGCTGCGTCCCGTGTCGGCATCAATGGCGAAGACGTGACCGTGCACGTCGCCCTTGAAGATGCGCTTCTCGCAGGCCTTGCCCGCTTGCGGGGTGGTGGCTTGCCAGTATGCGACCGAGCGGCAGATGCCGCTGCGCCGGGGTGCCGCGATGAGAGCGGCGCCGCCGTCCTGCGCTGCGTGCGGATCGAACGCCCATTTCTGCCGCCCAGTGGCCGGATCAAGGGCAATCACGCGGTTGAACGGCGTGCAGTAGTACAGCGTGTCGTTGACGTGGATTGGTACGGCCTCGAGCGCCGTTGCCCCCCGCGGGTCGCCCTTGCGTGCGACATCGCCCGAGCGGTGGATCCAGGCCACCTTCAGCTTGCCGACGTTGGTCGAGGTGATTTGGCCTAGGGGCGAGAACTGACTACCCCCCGGATCATTGCCGAAGGCCGGCCAATCGCCGGGGCCAGCCGATGCCGCGGCGCTGAGTGCGCCCCACGCGGCTCCGATGATCACGGTGCGCCAGCCCTTCGATAAGCTCATTTGTCCCCCCTTGAGCCAGCCTATAATCGCACAGTCATTTCCCAGAGTGAGACCGCCACCGTGAGCTCTGTCCAAGATTCTGCTGCTGACGACACTTTGCCGCGCCGCCGCTTCCTCGTCTCGGTGATGGTCGGGGCATCCGGCGCACTACTGCTCAAGGAGGGTGTGTTCGCGCACGAACCGGCCGAGACGCCCACCGCGCCTGCGAAGAAACCGGCTACCGGCGGCCCGTTCGCCGCCTACGTCGAAATTCTCGCTGACGGCGAGGTGCGCATCGTCAGCCCGCAGACCGAAATCGGCCAGGGCATCTTCGACACACTGGCCATGATCATCGCCGACGAAATGGATGCCGACTGGGATCGCGTCACGGTGGTATTGCCGCACGCCAATCTCGCCTTCGCCAATCCCGCCAATCAGCGGCAACGCATTGGTGGCAGTGATTCGATCGTCGCGTATCGCGAACCCTTGCGCCAAGTCGGCGCGGCTGCACGTGAGATGCTGATCACAGCCGCTGCGGCCCGCTGGAATGTCGCCGCGGAGACTTTGACGACGGAGCGCAGCCGAGTGCTGCACGCGGCGAGCGGCCGCTCGATCGGCTTCGGTGAGCTCGCGGCCGATGCTGCGGTATTGCCGGTGCCAGCCAAACCCAAGCTGAAGGACGCGTCAGCGCTGCGCCTGACCGGGCGCCGTCACGTGCGCAAGGACACGCCATCGAAGGTCGACGGCTCGGCGCTGTTTGCTGTCGATGTCCGTGAGCCCGGCATGCTGTTTGCGGCGCTGCGTCGCTCGCAATCTCTGCGTGGGTCGCTGAAGAGTTTCAATGCCGCCAGCGTCAGCTCACGCAAGGGTGTGGTGGCTGTAGTGCCGCTGGATGATGCGGTGGCCATCGTGGCCGAGTCGTGGTGGGTGGCGCGTCAGGCGGCCGAAGCGTTGGAGGTTGAGTTCGACGAGTCGGATCTGCGCGGTTTGTCCTCGACCGGGCTCAATGCCACGATTCGCCGCACTCTCGCCGACGATGCGAAAGCCATCGAGTTGCCGCTCGCGGCCGCGGGCTCCAACCCGCCGAAGCGCGTGCCTGCTGATCGCGCTGCCGTGGAAGCAGCGCTGCAGCGTGCCGATGCCAAAAAAATAGATGTGTACTACGAGGTTCCTTACCTCGCGCACATGACGCTCGAGCCGCAGTCCTGCGTGGCCAAAGTCACAGCGGATTCATGCCATGTATGGGGCGGTCTGCAACAACCGGACTTCGCGCGTCGCTTGGCGTCGCAATTGACGAAGCTGCCGATCGAGAGCGTGCGTGTTGATGTGGTTTTCGGCGGCGGTGGTTTTGGTCGCCGTTGGGAACTCGACAGCGTACGCCAGGCAGTGAACATCGCTCGCGCCGTGCCCGGTCGCGCGATCAATCTCATCTGGACTCGCGAACAGGACATGCAGCACGACTTCTACCGACCGGCGCATATGGCGCGCTATCGCGCGAGCGTCGATCGCGAAGGGCAAGTGCTCGCCGTGCATGGGCGCACCGCCGGACAGTCGCTGCTCGGATACAAGGGCATGCGACCGGATCCGAAGATGCCGGACTTCTCCTCAGCCTTCGGCATCATTCCGGTCGAGTACGACATGCCGAACCGCTGGTCCGACTGGGTCGAAGTCGCCGCACCGGTGCCGGTCGGTTTTTGGCGGGCCGTTGGTGCCTCGCAGAATGGATTCTTTGCCGAATCGATGATGGACGAATTGGCGCATGCTGCCGGGCGTGATCCGTTGGAGTTCCGTCGTGGACTGCTCGGCAAAAATCCGCGTGCGCTCGCTGTGCTCGAGCGGCTGGCCCGGGAGTCGAACTGGTCCTCACCGCTGCCCAAAGGCAGCGGTCGGGGCGTGGCACTGAGCACCGGCTTCGGCAGTATCTGCGGCCAGGTGTTCGAAGTGTCGGCCAAGGGGTCGTCGATCCGCATCAATCGCGTCACCTGCGTCTACGATTGTGGCCCCGTGCTCAACCCGAGCACGGTCGAGGCACAGCTTGAGGGTGGCATTGCCTACGGTTTGTGCGCCGCGCTCGATGGCGAGATCAGTATCGAGGGTGGCAAAGTGCAGAACTCCAACTTCCACGACCAGTCACTGCTGCGTATCACTGAAATGCCGCAGATCAAGGTCGTGCTGCTCGAGTCCGAGCACCGCATCGGCGGTGTGGGCGAGGGCGGCGTTCCGCCCGTGGCGGCTGCGCTCGTGAATGCCATTTTTGCGGCCACCGGCAAGCGCTACCGCAGCCTGCCGCTGCGCAAGATCGGGCTCGAGTTCAGCGTGCAACGCGCCTGAGGCGCGAGTCGTCAGTTGAACTCGCCCTTGTCGGGCAGGGCCACCATCAGGAAGTGGCAGGACTCTTCGCCGACGACCTCGATCTTGTGGCCCTGGCCGCGCGTATCCCACAGAGTCAGCATGTCGCCGCGCACGAAATGCCGCGTGTCGCCATTGCTGACCGTGAAGTTGATCTGTCCTGAGAACACGGCCATGAACATCAGGTCGGGGACGGTGGCGAAGTCCACCTTGTGACCCGGTTTGGCGAGGCCCATTTTCCAGTACAGAACGTTCTGGTTTTTCGAGGAGATGCGCTGCGCCGTGCCGTATTGCGGCAGGTCAACCTCCTTGAAAAAAGAGTGACCGTGCTCGTCGACGTCGATATTGACGAATTTCATGCGCGCGGCCTCACTTCTTGAATTCGTAGACGTTGGTGCCAGGGAAGGTCAGGCTCAAGGTGATCACCGGTTCGCGACTGCGCGCGAACGACGAGTGGTGCAGGCTTGGCCCCGTCACGACCACGCCTTCGCCCATTCCCGAGCGGCGGATCTCCCCGCTTTGCAGCGTGTTGTCGAGTTGCCCCGACATCGCCCACACCATGCGCGGCTGATTGGTGAGGTGCATCTCGTGAGGCCCGCCGCCCACAGGTTCGCCGGGCTGGTTGATCGAGATGCCCCAGTACGCGCCATCCTGTTTCGCGGTCTCCGCATAGAGCGGTGTCACTTCACGAAAGGGGATTTCGGTGACCGTCCAGGTGGATCGACCATTGGCATCCATGCCAAAGGTCTTCATGCGGATCACGGCGCCACTCCGTTGGTGGCGATGAACGAGGAGGGTTCGAGGATGTCCCAGAACACCGGAATGCCGGCCGGTTCGCGCAGCGCATCGCCGGCTTTCACTTCGAATACCTCGTCACCGAGATGCAGGTTCATGCGTCCTGAGAGCAGGTAAATCAATGCGTCAACCTTGGGCACTGCGGTGGCGTTTCGGCCGGGACCCGTCAGGCGTGCGACGCGGATGGAGTTGCCGTCGTAGGCGTAGCGCTGCACGCTGACTTTGGCCGGGCCCTCGCCCGCTTTTTCACCCGCCTCGATGACCGCGGGCGGGTTGTCCTTGCCACGCACGACAACGGCCTTGGGATCCTTCACGGTGCTCTTGATGGTGTAGAGAATGACGGTGGTGTCTTCGGCCCCGGCCGCGGCGTTGCGCAGCACGCCGCTCGGCAGGTTGACGACATCACCGGCTTGCAACTCGGTGCGCGCGCCTGCGACATCCACCGAAGCGGAGCCGCTGGCGACGTACAACTGGGTTTCGCTCGTGATCTGGTGCAACACGCCGCCTGCGGCCTTGCGGAATTTCAGCACGCGGATCTCGCCGCTCGGGAAGCTGAAGGTCTGCGAGTCGTAGCGCGCGGCATTGGCCGGGGCCTTGGCGAGCTCTTTGTCACCCGCGGCGATGAGGATACGGGCGCCCGTCTGCTCGCCTCGACCCGTTTGCAGAATTTCCCACTCGGCCATCGGTACGACTGGGACTTTGCTGCCATCGCGTATTTCCCCAGCCAGCGAGGCGGCTGAGGCGGTGGTGGGCAGCAGCAGGCCCATGGCGAGCAAGGCGACAGGAATGATCTTCGCAAACATGATGACCCCCCTTCAGGATCGGTTGTGACGGACAGGACCGCCGAGACGCTTCGAGTGTAGCCCCGCAGCCGTCGTCTACCGCCGTCTTGGCCGCCGCGGTTTACAGTGTGGACATAGAGGCTGAGGACCCACGCGGGTTTTGACTGCGACCTAGAATGAACCCAGTTTCCGAGGGTGGGCGGATAGAGCAATGATCAAGGCACGAGCGGATTGGCGTCGGTTCTTCGTCTCCATCGTGGTGCTGATCGCAGCCGCGACCGAAGGATCGAGTGCACTGGCACAGGATGCCGTGGCTCGCGGGCGCTATCTCGCTACGGCGGCCAACTGCCAAACTTGCCACACGCGTTCCGGCGGCAAGCCGTACGAAGGTGGTTTGCCGTTCACCACCGATTTCGGCGTCATCTACTCGACCAACATCACGAGCCATCCGCAGGCCGGCATCGGCCGCTGGACGCTGGCGCAATTCGTGCGGGCGTTTCGTGAGGGCGTAGACGAGCAGGGCCAGCATCTGTATCCGGCGTTTCCCTACACCGCCTTCAGTCGCCTGACCGATGCGGATCTTGCGGACCTCTACGCCTACTTCAAGGCCGTTCCGGCCTCTGCCTATCGGGCACCGGAAAACGACATGCGTTTCCCGTTCGGCCAGCGGCAATTGCTGGGACCGTGGAAGTCGATGTTTTTCGAGTCGGCACGATTCACGCCGCGGCAGGATCGCAGTGCCGAGTGGAACCGGGGCGCGTACCTGGTCGAGGGGCTCGGTCACTGCGGCGCCTGTCATTCGCCGCGCAATCTCTTGGGTGCCGAGAAGGGCGATCAGGCGATGTCAGGCGGGTGGTACTACGACAAGATTCCAGGTGGTGCCGTGCGTCGCTGGAGCGCGGTCAATCTGACTCAGGCGCAAAGCGGTCTGCGTGCCTGGTCCATCGGCGATCTGACCTCGTATCTGAAGACCGGGCATGGCACTCGGGCCGGCTCGTTCGGCCCCATGAACGAGGTGATCGAAAACAGCACGCGTAATCTCAGTGATGCTGACGTGCGTGCGATGGCGGTGTACTTGAAGAGCCTGCCGGCTGTTGAGCGCAGCGACGAACAGAGTCTGGCGGATCGCGAACGCGGCGCGGGCGAGACCCTGTACACCATTCATTGTGGCACGTGTCATTTGCCCACGGGCGCCGGCGCCAAGCCCGGCGAGGACCTTGGTCCGCCGCTGGCGGGCAGTGCCGTCGTTCAGTCGCCCGAGCCCTACTCGCTCATCAACATCATTCTCTATGGCACCCAGGTCATCACGCCGACGCCGCCGAAGGCCTGGAAAAACATGAAGCCGCTCTACGACTCGCTCGATGATGACGAGGTGGCGCAGATCGCCAACTATCTGCGCAGCAGTTGGGGCAATCGTGGCGGCAAGGTCACCGAAGCAGACGTTGCCGAGCAGCGCAGCGACGACGAATAGCGTAGCGACAACGAATGAGAGTGACGTCGAATCGTCACCAAACGAGCACGTAGGAGGGGGTTATGGCAGTGTCACGGCGCACGGTGTTGCGTACATCTCTGGCCGCCTTGTCGTTGGGCGTTTCCGCCACGCGCGGTTGGGCGGCAGCGAACCGCACCGATGTCATCGTCATCGGCGCCGGCTTTGCGGGCCTCAACGCGGCCGCGCAGTTGCGCGATCAGGGCTTGCGGGTGCTGGTGCTCGAGGCTGCGCGCCGTCCCGGCGGTCGCTCGCACACCGCCCATCACCTCGATTCGCGCATCGAGCTTGGCGCATCACAGATCGGCCCGATGTACGCGCGGGTGCGTGACGTCGCCACGCGGCTCGGCGTGAAGCTGAGCCCCGGTGCTCACATCAACGCGCCGTACTGTTACGTTCTCGGCGAGCAGATCATCGGCGCCAAGGCTTGGGTCTCATCACCGCACAATCCGCTCGAAGGTCGCGAGCGCGAGGTCGGTCCGCAGGCACTCAGCGCGTTCTATGTCGAGCGTCGCAGTCCGTTCGAGGCGCTCGACGACTGGCTCACGCCGCGCGCGGTGGAGTTCGATCTTTCGCTTGGCCAGTGGTTGCAGCGTCAGGGCGCATCGCCTGCCGCGCAGCGCATCATCGATCACACGCTCGGTAATCCCGGGCTCGATAACGTTGGCCTGTTGCGCATGCTGCAGGAAGCGACGCGTAGTCGTGCCGACGTGAAAGCGATTGCTGCCATGCCGAACATGGAAGGCAAGGATGTCTATGAGCGCTTTGCGATCACCTCGTCGCACGTGGTGGGTGGCACATCGGTACTCACTGATCGCATGGCTGCAGCATTGGGTGATGGCGTACGGTTACGCCACAAGGTGACGAGCATCGATCTCGATCCTACGGGCTGCGAGGTGCGTTGCGAGGATGGCAGCCGACATCTGGCGCGGCGGGTGATCGTGGCCGTGCCGTTCGCAGCGCTGCGCAACGTGGCAATCACGCCGTCACTGAACGGTGCGCAGTCGGATGCCGTGCGCCGCATGCCGTACAACAACCAGAGTCAGGTGTGGCTGCGCATCAAGGCGCCGTACTGGGAAGACGATGGACTCGAAGCGTCGATGTGGACGGATGGCCCCTTTTCCCTGATCCGTCAGCAGCTCGAGTACGACGGCAAGCGCGAACTGATGAGCGTGCTCTCCTTCGGCAACAAGTCGAAGGCGGTCGATGCGCTTTCACCCGCTGATCGCGGGCGTCTGGCCATCGACTACATCGAGAAAGTTCGTCCGAGCACTCGCGGCAAGCTGGAGTTCATCGGTGTGCATTCTTGGGCGCAGGATCCGTTGCAGGGCGGCTGCAGTCACGCATTCCTGCCGTGGCGCGGGGCAGCCTGGGCCAACACACTCAACAGGCCGCATCATCAGCTGTACTTCGCGGGCGAGCACACGCGCCGACTCGAGGTGGGTATGGAAGCTGCCATGGAGTCCGGTGAGCGTGCCGCGCTCGAGGTGCTCGAGTCACTCGGATGACAGGGCCCCCGCGTGCATTGCTGGGGTTTAGGGCCCTGCTGACCATCGGCGCATTGGCGTCGGCAGCGCTGCAGGCCGCGCCCGCAACGGTGTCGGTCAGTTTGTCTGCGGGCGCGTCTTTCAAAGAATGCGCCGAGTGTCCGACGATGGTGGTCGTACCCGCCGGATCATTTGCCATGGGGTTCGACGGCGGCGAGGAAGGGCGCTACGAAGGACCCGTTCGAGAGGTGACGATTACGCGGACCTTCGCCGCCGGTCGGTTCGAGGTGACGCAAGCCGAGTACCGCGCTTTTGTGACCGCAAGCGGACACGTGGGCGGGCAGGGCTGCAACGTGCTGCGCACGAATCCCACACGACTCGAACGTGATGCAACGCTGAATTGGCAAAATCCGGGCTACGGTCGACCGCCGCGTGATGACGAGCCGGTGGCCTGTATCAGTTGGAACGATGCCCAGGCCTACGTGGCCTGGTTGCGTGAGCGAACCGGTCAGCCCTATCGGCTGCTGAGCGAAGCCGAGTGGGAATATGCCGCGCGAGCGGGCAGTGCAGCGGCGTTCCCGTGGGGAAATAAACCACACGAGGCTTGTCGACATGGCAACGTCTACGACAGCAGTGGTGCACGGGCCGGATTTCCAGCCGTTGCGGCGCAGTGCGACGACGGCTTCGAACAGATCGCGCCTGTCGGGCGTTTCCAAGCCAATCGTTTCGGTCTGTACGATCTCGTGGGCAACGTCTGGGAATGGGTCGAGGACTGCTACCAGATGCCCTACGGCGCCGGGCCCGTGGACGGCTCCGCACAGCGTACTGTCGGTTGCGATCGTCACGGCAGTCGCGGCGGTGGATGGCGCAGCGACATCTCCCGGCAGAGACCGAGTTTTCGTGGCCGGGATCCTGCCGAACTGCTGAGTGCCGTGTTCGGCTTGCGCGTCGCGCGCGATCTATAGCGCTGAGTCGTTGGTCATCGCCGAACGGTCGGTGCGATGCAAATCTGTATGAAGCCGCTAGATTTAGTTCGTGCGTCATCGAGTGTCGCCGGATAGGGTCGTCGGTAATTGCGGAATCTCGCAAGTTTTATGGGGTGTCGGCGGGACGACCCGGCGCTAGCGTCGGCGAGATTCATCGGGAGGCCCCATGTCACTCGCCACTTCGCTCTACGACGCATTGACCGCCATCAACATCCCTAAGAACCAGGCCCGAGAGGTCGTCGAGGCGCTAGAGCATAAAATGACAACGGAGTTTGCGACCAAGTCCGATGTAGCCTTGCTACGAGCAGACATTGCGGTGGTGGTTGCTCGTCTCGAGCGGTACGAAGAGATGACCAAAACGGAGTTTGCTGCCGTACGCAATGAAATGAGGGCTGAGTTTGCTGCTGTACGCAGGGAGATGAGGGCTGAGTTGGCTGCCGTACGCAATGAGATGGGGGCCGAGTTCGCTGCCGTACGCAATGAGATGGGGGCCGAGTTTGCTACCGTACGCAATGAGATGAAGGTCGAGTTTGCTGCCGTACGCAATGAGATGGGGGCCGAGTTCGCTGCCGTACGCGGGGAGTCTCGGTCGCTTGAATATCGCCTCGTCGTAAAACTCGGTGGTCTGATGGTGACCTTGTTCAGCGTTTTCACGGCCGTGATCGCTTTATTGCGTTGAGCGGCCACCCACGTTACGTGCGGACTCAACGGGCCCTCACTCATCGCCGCGCTAAAGTGCGCTTAGATCTCGAACGATGGATGGGTAAAGGCGTGAGCGCCCCGATCAGCCCGGAGCAACAGCCACGCCTGAGGCGGATTTCTTCGTCCCGGTATCTGCCTTCGCGGTGATGGCACCACTTTGCAGATCAAGCCGCGCGATCTCGCCTGAAAAGAAATTGCTCAGATACACGGCATCTTTGACCGGTGGGCTCATCGACGCCCAACCAAACGAACCGAGTGGGTAGCGACGCAGCACAGCGCCGCTCTTGGCGTCGAGTGCATCGACTCCTAGCCCCGTGACCACCAGCAACCGACCAGCGCCATCAAAAGCAAGATCAAAGAAAAATTGCCCCGAGTTGTCGGCTGCAGCAACAAGATCCGGCAGGCTGGATCGTGCCGCAACGTTCCAGCGCATGATCCGCGGACCTGATTCGGAGGTGTAGTACAAGGTCTTGCCATCGGCGGCGAGTGCGCTCGCGGTAAGTCCCTGGAAGCCGCCCATGCCGCCGTGCACCGGCGTACGATGCTCGTGCAGCAGGCGTCCGCCGGGAGAAAACTCGAACAAGTGGCCGTCACCCAGCCGCCGTGTGCCGGGGATGAACGGCAGCGTGGTGCGTAGCGGCACGCGTGAGGCCGTGCCGACAAAGTTTTCACCGAGGAAAAACCGGCCATCGGCCGCGAAGGTCACATGCGCGAAGGAGCGCGCCGGCGCCTTGAAGTCGGCGAGGCGCCGTCCATCGCGGCCGTAGCGCAATATCTTGTACGCGAAAGCATCGAACGCCCACAACACGCCATCCGGTGCAAATCGTAAGCCTTGGACAATATGCGTGGTGTCGTCGATCCACAGCGTGTTGCGAAGGCGCAGATCGGCGTCGTAGTGCAGGATCCGTCCGCGGCCGCGATGATCGTCGGCGGGATCGTTCAGCAGCGTGCAGCCAACCAGCACGTCACCGCGGGAAAACGCGGTGGTTTCGGCCTGCAGCGCGGCAAAAGGCAATGCGCCGAGACCCGCCAGTACGGTGCGGCGGCGCAGTCGGCTCACTTCTTGTCCCAGCTCGCCTTGTTGCTCGAGCTCGGCGGCAGCCGGCCGCAATGCAGACCCGCGTCTACCATCAGCACTTCGCCGGTCACGACGCTCGCACCCTCGAGGAACCAGACCAGCGCCTCGGCGATCTGTTCGGCGGTCGGCACCGTCTGCAGCGGTACCATGGCGGCGGCGTTGACGAGAAACGCCTGATACTGCTCTGGGGTCATCCCGCCCTGCAACCAGCGCGTCTGAATGGCACCGGGTGCGATGGCGTTGATGCGGATCTCCGGACCGAGCACCAGCGACAACGACTGCGTCATCATGTTGAGCGCCGCTTTGCTCGCCGCGTAGGCCATGGACGAGGCAATGCCCGTGACGCCGCCGATCGACGAATTGTTGACGATGGCGCCGCGACCCTGCTTCTTCATCTGTGGAGCCACCGCCCGCACCATCTGGTAAGCACCCACCACGTTGACCTTGTAAATTGCGAGGAAGTCCTCGGCGCTCAGGCCATCGAGATTCTCGTATGGGTTGAACTTGGTCTTGGCCGCGTTATTGATGAGGTAGTCGATGCGATCCCAACGAGCGATCGCGGCTTGCGCCATCGCCTGGCACGCCGCATCGTCGGCCACGTCACCCTGAAAGACGATGACGTCTGCGCCCTTGTCACGACAGCGCTGGGCGGTATCTTCCGCCTCCGCCTTGCTGCGCGTGTAGTTGATGACGACGTTGCAACCGCGCTCGGCCAACATGATGGCAGCGGCTGCGCCCACCCCTGTGGCCGATCCGGTGATGAGGGCAACCTTGCGGGGCTGTGCGGTCATGGTGTGCTCCAGGCAATGGCCAGACGATGGCCGAAAACGGATGGATGGACTGATGGGTCGATGACTTGGATGATGCCGCGCCTGCAAGCGGCGGAGCAGCCCGCTGCGTGCCCTGTCCGATCTAAGGTCAGCGGTCCGCCAATCATCCTGCGGGTCTGGTCTGCGGGCGAGGCGGGGGGTAGTCTTCGGCAGGCCAGACGTTCATTCGTCGATACTTTCCGGGGGGTTCATGGCGTTCAAGGACATGCGCGAGTTTCTCGCGTTGCTCGAAAAGGAAGGGCAGCTCAAGCACATCGATGTGCCGCTCAATGGTCGGCGCGACACGAACGAGCTGCAGGCCTTGATGAATTACGTCTGCGCAAAAGACGGGCCGGCGCTGTTGCTCAACAACGTCGATGCCATCAATACCAAGGACGTGCCGATTCTGTTCAATCCCTTCGGCACGCGCGAGCGCACGGCCATGACCATCGGCTTTCGCGACTGGCGCGAGGCCAAGCTGCATCACTCCGAGGTGCTGGCCGATCCGGCGCGGTGGCATGCGCCAAAGATCATCGACAAGGCGAATGCGCCTTGCAAGGAAGTCATCATCAAGGGGGATGACATCTCGCTCGACACGCAGTTGCCGCACGTGTGGTTCGGCAAGGAAGGCCCGGCGTACATCACCAATGCCATGACTTTCTCCAAGGATCCCGAGACGGGCGGTCGCAACACCGGCTGGTATCGGTTCACGCAGTTCCTCGAGGCCACCCATCCGCAAGGCGGCAGTTACCCCCCGTCGCGCGCGAAGACCGATCTGGCGGCCTTTTACTGGTGGAATCCGCCGTTCTCTGACATCGGCCGTCACACCTTCAAGGCTTCGCAGATGGGCAAGCGGCTGGAAGTTGCGATCGCTGGCGTTTGCGAACCGGCGCTGCATCTCGCTTCGGCGACGGGTGTGCCCTTTAACGTCGACGAGACGGCGTTTGCCGGCGGTTTGCGTGGCGAGCCGGTGGAGATGGTGCGTTGCGAAACCGTCGATCTCGAAGTACCTGCCACGGCGGAGTGGGTGCTTGAGGGCGAAGTTCTCACCGATGAACTCGAGGCGATTGGTTGGCATTCCAACCCGGTCGGTTACTACGATCGGGTGCAGGTGTTTCCGATCGTGCGCGTGAAATGTCTGACGCGTCGTCGCAAGCCGATCTGGCACGCGACCATGGAAATGGTGCCACCGTTCGATCACAACTACATCGCGCTGCTGCCGGTTGAAGGCGAGGTGTTGTCGGATCTGCGCAAGAAGATTCCGGAAGTGCACGATGTCGCCGTGACACCGAACATGTGCTACGTGGTGCAGCTGTCGGTGGACGGCTGGCGCAAGCCGCATCCGAACTTCGGCAAGTACGTGATCCACGCCGTGTGGGGCTCCGCGGGGCGCTGGGGCCGTACGGCGAAGCTGGTCATCGTCGTGGGTCCAGATGTCGACCCGTACGATCTCAAACAGGTCGAGTGGGCGATGATGACCCGCTGGCAGCCGGCCAAGGATTCCATCGTGCAGCCTGATGGCATTCCGATGATCCTCGATCCGTCCTGCGAGAAATCGCCGCAGTTCGGTGCCTTCCGTTCCGATCAGATGGGCATCGATGCAACCATCAAGATCCCCGAGCGCTTCACCGAATATCCCGAGGTGTCCAAGGCGGATCCCGCTCAGGTCGAGGCCATCGCGAAGAAACTCGCCGGCATCGTGTGACCTCCGCCGCCCGGGAGCGTTTCGACCGCGAGTATTACCGGCGCTTCTACCGCGACGGGCGTACGTCGGTGACCTCGCGTCGCGAGATGGCAGCGCGCGCACAGTTGATCGCCGCGTACACACGGCACATCGACTGTCCGGTGGCGAGCATCCTCGATGCCGGATGCGGTCTTGGTCTGATGCGCACACCGTTGCTGCGAGCGTTGCCGGGCGCCACGTATGTCGGGCTCGAGTACAGCGAGTATCTCTGCGAGCGTCATGGCTGGGTGCAGGGCAGCGTTGCCGACTTCAAGGCGAGGCAGCCGTTTGATCTTGTCGTCTGTTTCGATGTGCTGCAGTACCTCGATGATGCGGCGGCCGCTCAGGCGATGAGCAATCTGGCGAGGCTATGTCGAGGCGTGCTGTTCTTCAGTGCCCTGACGCGGCGTGACTGGCGCGAGAACGCCGATCAATCACGCACTGATCCGGATGTCATCATGCGTAGCGCCGAGTGGTATCGCAGTCGCCTGCAGCGTGGGTTTCGCCAGATCGGTGCGGGCTTCTGGATTCGTCGCGGCGCACCGCTTGTGACCTGGGAACTCGAGAGCGCAGGGTGAGCCGGTTCGCATGACGCGTATGCGCATCATCGTCGCTGCACTGGCGGTCGGAGCATGCGCGTACCTGTTGCTGTGGCCTGTGCCGGTCAAGCCCGTAGCCTGGCAGGCGCCACCGATACCCGCGTATGCCGGCGTTCATGCCGTCAACGAGAGGCTCGCAGGCCTGCAGCCGATTTCTTTGGCCGGAAACGCAGGGCCCGAGCACGTCGCGATCGGTCCAGACGGACTGCTGTACGTGGCAGTCGAGGGCGGGCGGATCCTGCGCATGCAGCCAGACGGCGCGGCACTCGAGGTGTTTGCGCAGACGGGCGGTCGTGTGCTCGGTTTTGCATTCGCGGCCGATGGAAAGCTCTATGCAGCCGACGCGCTGCGTGGTCTGCTGCTGATTGACCGTGTAGGGCAAGAGCAGCCCCTGATCACCCACTTCGGTGATGAGCCGATCCGCTACGCCGATGCCGTCGTCGTTGCCCGTGACGGCCGGGTGTACTTCAGCGATGCTTCGACGCGATTTGCACCAGCCGAGTGGGGCGGCACGTTCGAGGCCAGTGTGCTCGACATCCTCGAACAATCAGCGACGGGTCGCGTATTCGAGTACAACCCGCTGACGCAGACGACGCGGCAGGTCGCGACGGGTTTCAGTTTCGCTAACGGTCTTGCACTGACCGCCGATGAGCAGCATTTGCTCGTTGTCGAGACGGGCCGATACCGTGTGTGGCGCATCGCTATCGGCGCGCAGGACTTGGATGTCCGCTCGCTCGAGGCGGGCGCATCGACCTCGACGACGTCGGCGGCGACGGTACTGCTCGATAATTTGCCGGGCTATCCCGACAACCTGATGCGCGGGCTCGACGGACGGATTTGGCTTGGCTTCACCAAGCCGCGCAGCGCTGTGGTCGATCGCATGGCGCCATACCCCTGGCTGCGCCGCCTGACGCTACGACTGCCGCGCGCGATGTGGCCGGTGCCCCCGGCGTACGGTCATGTCATCGCCTTCACCGAGACAGGCCAGATCGTTCGCGATCTGCAGGACCCCTCGGGCGCTTACCCTGAGACGACGGCCGTCACCGAAACCCGCGAGCGCCTGTACGTGCAGAGTCTGCAGGCCAGCACGCTCGGTTGGTTACAGCAGAACCCCTGACGTCTCGGGCTGTGTGCCGCGCTCGATGTGCCGCGGCTCGTGCCCTTCGGGCGGAATGAGCTTGTACATCACCGGTGTGACAAGCCGTGCGAGCAACGTCGAGGTGATGAGCCCCCCGATGATCACCCAGGCCATCGGTGAGTACAGGCCGCTGTTCTGCATGGCGAGCGGCAGCAGCCCGCCGATAGCGGTAGCGGAGGTCAACAGAATCGGTAGGAAGCGGATCTCGCCCGCACGTTCGATGGCCTCATCGAGCGGTACGCCCTCTTCACGCAGCTGATTGGTGAAATCGACCAGCAAGATGGAGTTCTTGATCTCGATGCCGATGAGCGCGATGAAGCCAATGCTCGCCGTGAACGAGATGTCGTTGTTGGTGACGAGCAGCATGAGCATGCCGCCGAAGATGCCGAGCGGAACCACGGTGAGCACGATCAGCGTCGAGCGGAAACTGCCAAACTCGAGTACGAGGATGGCAAAGATGCCGAAGATGGCGACGATGATGGCTGTGCCGATGCCGCCGAAGGCATCTGCGCCCGCTTCCGCATCACCGCCGAGCACATAGCGATACCCGCGCGGCCAATCGAGGGCATTCAAGCGCTTGACGACTTCGGCTGTGACTTTACCGGTGTTCTCGCCGCGCTTGACTTCGGAATTGATGGTGACCGCGCGCTCACGATCGAAGCGCGAGATGAGCACCGGAGCCCGATCGAGAGTGATCTGCGCAACCTGCGCGATCGGCAGCGATTCCCCAGTGGCCGTGATCACCCGCGCGTTCTTCACCGAGTCGAGGGTGGCGCGACCATCGAGCGGCGTACGTACCGTGATCGGGTATTGCTCACCGTCCTCGTCCTTGAACGTTCCCGCCGGCAAGCCGGACACGGCTAGGCGAACGGCTCGGTCGATTTCGACAGCTGGCACGCCGAGCAATGCGGCTTTCTGCGTGTCAGCGTCCACCTTGATGTTGGTACGCGGAAATTTCAGCGGGTTGCGCACATCACGGGTGCCCGGGGTTCCCTCGAGTAACTTCTCGACCTCTGTTGCAAGGCGGTCGAGCACTTGCAGGTCGGGCCCCACGATACGGACCGCGATGGGTGCGGTGACTGGCGGGCCATTGCGGAATTCCTTGACCGAGATGCGTGCGCCCGGATAGCCGTCGAGGCGCTGTCGCAGATCGTCGATCAACTGGGGCGTGCGACGGGTGTTGTACGCCTGCAGCGTAACGAAAACCTCGGCGTACGATGCCGACTCGGTCCGCTGGATATGGTTGTAGTACATCTGCGGGTTGCCACGCCCGAGATTGGCGAACACCGCCTTCACGCCCGGAAACGACTCGAGCTCGCGCTCGACGAAGCGCAGCGCCTGATCAGTGCCGGCGAGGCTTGTGCCGGTCGGCGTTTCGATTTGCACCAGGAAGATCGGCGTGTCGGCCTTCGGAAAGAGGCTCGAGCCGAGCACCGGAATCAGCGCGGCCGACAGCAGCAACGAGCCGCCGATCGCGGCGATCACCGTGGTGCGCGGCCGCTCGAGGCAGTAGTGCAGGGCCGGTCGGTAGTAATTGTGAATGCCGTTCATGAGTCGCTGCAGCAGCCGACTCGAATGCCCCGACTCCTCTTCCTTCAGCAGGCGACTGGCGAGGAACGGAATGATGAACAGCGCAATAAGCAGCGAGCCGATGATGGTCGCCACGACGGCCGTGGGTAGCACGCGGATGAACTTGCCCGCTGTTCCAGGCAGCGCCATGAGCGGCAGGAAAGCGAAAACGAGCGTGGCCGTGCAGCCGAGCACGGCGATGAAGATCTGCTTGGTGCCCGCGATCGCCGCGCGCGTGCGGTCGTAGCCCATGCGCAGGTGACGGGCTATATTCTCGACCGCAACGATCGAATCGTCCACGAGCAGGCCGAGTGCCACCACGAAACCGGCAATGGATAGCTGATTTAGCGAGTAGCCGAGGAAGTAGAGCACCGTCACGCCAAAAGCCAGCGACAACGGGATCGAGATCATCACGATGCCTGCCGCACGCAGCCCGAGCGGCAACAGCGTCAGCGCGACGATAGCGATGGCGAGGCCGAAGTCGGTGTACAGACGATTGAGTCGCGTCTTCACATTTAGCGACTGATCGAAGCCGAGATCGAGTGCGATGCGTTTCGGCAGGCTGTCCTGATAGCGCTCGACTTCCTCGCCGATGGCCTTGCGGACCTCGAGGACGTTGTAGCCTTCCTTCATGTTCGCTGTGACGAACACCGCGCGCTTGCCGTTGTAGCGACCGACATAGCCGTATTGGCCCTCCGCCCAGCGCACCGTTGCCACGTCGCTGATGCGCACGATGCGCCCGTCCACCGAGTTGAGCACCGTATCGCGCACCTGCTCGAGGTTCTCGTAGGCGCCCGTGCTCTTGACGGTGAAGCTGCGCGGGCCGACATCGATGATACCGGCGGGGATGTTGGCGTTTTCGCTTTCGAGCGCCTGGATGATGCGCGCCGGACTCATCTTGAGATCGGCCAAGCGCTTCAAGTCCACCTCTACGCGGAGTTCTCGAGGCGGATACGCCCAGCTCTCCGCCGTGCGCACACCGGGAACAGACTTCAACAAGTCCTTCAGGTCTCGCGCGTGATCTTCGAGCTCCCGGTAGGGTGCCTCCTCAGAGATCAGTGCGTACTGCACGATGTTGACGAGACCCGGGCTGAATTTGCGGATACTGAGTTGCCGCAACTCGGCGGGCAATGAGGGTCGCAGCGCGTTGAGCTCGCGCACAATCTCATCGTATTTCTTGTCAGCGTCGGTATAGGCGTAGAACTCGACGATGGTGAACGCAACGCCGTCGGCCACTACGGTCTCGAGCTGACGGATGTCATCGAGCTCGGCGATGCGATCCTCGAGCGGCTTGGATATCAGGCGTTCGAGGTCCTTCGGATCCGCGCCGGGCATGATCGCCGTGATATCGAACCCCGATATCTTGAACGACGGATCTTCTTCACGCGGCACCGAGATGAAGGTGTAGATGCCGATGACGATGAGGCAGAGGAACGCCACCAGCGTGAACTGGTAGCGACGAATCGGAAACTCGAGCAGTGACACGGGACTCAGCGCTCCGTGACAATGCGGATGCGCTCGCCATCCTGCAGGTACAGCGCACCTTCGGTGACGACGCGTTCGCCGGGCTTCAGGCCGCGCGTCAGCGCCACCTGTTCGCCTTCGATGAACGACACGACGATCTCACGCTTGCGGGCTACAGCGCCCTCGACGACGTAGACGTTGGCGCGTTCGCGATCGCCCTCGACGACGGCTGCGATCGGCACGTGGGTAAGCTGACTGCGGCGAGCGGTGGTGGGCTCGATGCGCACCTTGGCCACGAGGCCGCTCGCCAGCATCAGATCGGCGGCGGGGTCGAGACGCAGTTCGGCCGGAAACAGGCCCGTGCGCGGATCGGCGGCCGAGGATACCTCGCTGATCACGCCCTTCAGTTCGCGGCCGGGATATGCATCGAGCGTCACACGCGCGGGATCACCCAGCCGCAGCTGCACGATATCGCGATCGGCCAGCGATAGGCGCACGACGTGGCCGCGCGCACTGCTGCCCAGAATGACGACCGGTTGGCCTGGCGGCACAAGCTCGCGCTCCTCGAACAGCGTCCGCAGCACCACGCCATCGCTCGGTGCGCGAATCGAGGAGTAGCCTAAGTTGAAACGCGCTGCATCGCGTGCGGCACGCGCGACGGCGGCTTGGGTGCGAAGGTTCTGCAACGCTTCGAGACTGATCACTTGATCGGCATGCAGACGCTCGCCGCGATCAAGATCGCGTTCGGCTTTCTCTGTCGCTTGGCGTGCCTGCTCGACCTGGGCGTTGACTTCGGTGAGCTCGAGCTCGGCGAGCACGTCACCGCGGCGCACCTGGCTGCCTTCCTGCACGGGAATGCGTCGGATGATTCCACCCGTCTTGAACGACAGCCGCATTTCTTCGGCGGCTCCGACGAGTCCGTTGGCCTCGATGAGTGGGCTCGCAGGGCCGAGCGTGGCGAGCGCGGCACGCACCGGTGTGCCGGCATTACGTTCGGTGTTTCCGTCGGGAGCACCGCTGCAGGCACTGAGACAGACCGTGGCGAAGACGAGCAGTAAGCGATTGAATGCTGGCATATCGTGAGCCGCAACTTAGCGTTGCGGCACTCCCGTGGCGTAATCGAGTTCCGCTTGTCTGGCGAGCAGTTCGAAGCGGACGGAGTTGAGGTTCAGTTCGGCGGCGGTGAGGCTGGTGCGCGCATCGAGGAACTCGACCTGACTAATCACGCCCTCGTCACGCTTGCGACCTGCGATGCGGAACGCCGCACGAGCCGCCTCGGCCCGAGCCTCGGCAGTTCGCAGTGAGGCTTCGCTGGTGTAGAGCTGGTCGAGGGCCTGCTGCACCTCAAGCTGGATTTGCTGTGCGACCTCTTCGCGGCGCGTGCGGGCCTGTTGCTCGGCGATGCGCGCTTCGCGAACCTCGGCGCGACGTGTGCCGCCATCGAACAGCGTCCAGTTAAGTAGCAGCGAGACCGTAGCGAAATTACGACCACGCCCGAATTCGTACTGCTCGCCCTGCGTGCCGCCATCGACACCGAGTGCGAGCGTCGGCTTGCGTGCGGCGCGGGCGAGGTCCACGCGCGAACTCGCAGCGCGGACGGCACGATCGATCTGGCCGATCTCGGGTCGGTTCTCCAGGGCGCCTTGCCGCAGTGTCGTCAGATCCTGAGCGGCACTGCGAACCTCGACGTCGGCATCGGCGTCTTCGAGATCGGTGTCGAGCGCGCGGTTCAGCAGAAAGTTGACATAGCTCTGCAGTTGGTCACGAACATTGCGCGTTTCCGTGGCCTGCTGGCCGACGGCCAGCCACTCGGCCTTGGCGCGCAGCACCTGATCCTGCGTGACTTTGCCGTTACGGAATAGCGATTCGGTGATCCGCAGGTTCTCCGCGAGCAGAGTTTCGCTGGCCTCAACGATCACGGCGCCGCGGCTCGCGCGCAGCCAGTCGAGATAGCCGATTGTCACGTCACGCTGCAATCTTTGCGACAAAGCGACGCGAGCAAATTCGTCGGCTTCGAGCAGTGACCGCTGTGCACGCAGAGCGGCCGGCAGCGCCGGCGCATACAGGGCCTGACGTACGCTGATGCGCGTGTCCTGCTCTTGCTCGCGCTGCAACAGGAAGCGTGGATCGCTGATGCTACCGAAGCGCGCGGGCTTGCCGTCGGCGAGCAGCAATTCATTGAGCGTGCTGTAGACGGGGTTGAAGGCCGCCGCGAGCGGCAGAGAGACCTCGCGCCCACCTTCGGAGCGGGTGTAGCGGGCACCGAGCGTGGCTTCGGGGAAGAAGCGGCCGCGGGCGGCATCGAGCGCCGCCTGACTGCGCTCCACTTCGAGCGTGGCCGCCTGCAGACCGAGGTTCGAGCCGCGAGCGCGGCGCACGTACTCGTCGATCACCGTGGCGAGCGGACGCCGCTCGGTCGCAGGCAGTGCAGCACTCGCCTGGATCGTCGGACCTGCGGTGGCCGTTACGGGCTCGGCGCTGGCGCTATTCGCAGCGATCGGCAGGCACACGAGTGAGCACAGCGACAGAGCGAATCTTGCAGGCGGGCGTGTCATCGCGAGGCCCCAGTGGGGGACAACCCGTGGAGCGCTAAGCGAAAACCATTCTCGATCAAATCTTGAGGAGAGATGCCGTCACGTTCCAGATGTCCGCTCTTGTGGGAGCCGATCTGAATCAACCCATGCATCAGACCCCACAGGGTGAAGCCGATCAGTCCCGGCGCGCCGGCCTCGGCGCGGATGCTGCCATCGCGCTGGCCTACTTCGATGGCGGCGACCAACGTACGTTGTACGGCATCGCTCGCCGTCAGGCAGGCCATGTATCCCGGATCCTGATCGATGTTGGGAAGGTGCGCTTCAAATAGCGCCAGTGCCTCGAAACGCACGGGGAACTCGGCGGCGAAGGCAACATAACTGCGTCCGCAGGCCTCGACCTTATCGATGCCCAACTCGCGACTTGCGGCCGCGGCGCTGAACCTCGCTTCGAGTACCTCAAGTGCGCGCGTGCAGATGGCGGTGAGCAGATCGGATTTGTCGCCGAAGTACACGTACAGCAGGGCGCGCGACAAGCGGGCCTTCTTGGCCACCTGATCCATGGTCATGGCTTCGATGCCGACGATGGACGCCACGGCCTCGGCAGCATCGAGGATTTCGACGCGCCGGCGTTCTTTTTCTTCCAGACGACGTTCGGTGAGGTAGCTCATGCGGAGCGCACCTTACGCCG
>VFQT010002032.1_pt1 | contig 21913 bp, 20 predicted proteins | sample 3512381 | NCBI WGS metagenome assembly VFQT01 (sample SAMN10412376, study PRJNA504923) | tailings metagenome | isolation source: Relicate 2 Philex TSF3 active mining site | place: Philippines: Tuba, Benguet | collected 2017-08-29
TTCGAGGATTACTTGCTCGGTCATCGCGCTCTCCGTTCACTTAGGTGGGAAGTTCATCTATGGAACATCATGCCAGTTCTCTTTATTCCCCGCTCGCCAAATAAGATTGAAATTTCGATAAATTAGGGCGAAATCACAGTGGAATAACTACATATTGGGGCTATCGGCGCGCTTACCTAGTTGCAAACGATTTGCTGGCTAACCTTTGCCACCGTGGCTGACGAATTGAACTTCACCCCTGAGGCGGATTCTCAAGATAGCTATACCGCCAAAGACCTCGCTGTTCTCGAAGGTCTTGATGCAGTCCGTAAGCGTCCGGGTATGTATATCGGCTCTACCGATTCACGTGGTTTACAACATTGTCTCTGGGAAATTATCGATAACTCTGTTGATGAATCATTGGCAGGTTTCTGTAAAAAAATCGAGATTAATCTCGAAGCCGATGGCTCTGTTGAAGTTCATGATGATGGACGCGGTATTCCGGTAGATAAAGAACCTAAGACTGGCCTGACTGGCGTTGAAGTTGTTATGACCAAGCTTCATGCAGGCGGAAAATTTGGTGGCGGTTCATACGCGGCCTCCGGTGGTCTCCACGGCGTTGGCGCATCTGTCGTCAACGCTCTCGCTGAGCGCCTCGATGTAGAAGTCGATCGCAACGGAAAAATTTATTGGATGTCATTTAAGCGGGGAGTCGCTGGTGTCTTTGATGGTGATGGCCCGAAAGCAGAATTTACGCCGCAATCTGGACTTCGCACTATCGGAAAGATTTCAGCCAAAGTAACGGGAACTCGCACCAAGTGGTGGTCGGATCGACAGATTTTCCTCAAAGATGCAGAGCTGGATCTAGAAGATATTTATGCGCGTGCACGCCAAACTTCATTCTTAGTTCCAGGTCTTTCTATTACCGTTAACGATAATCGTAAGAAAGAGAAGACCTCACAAGTCTTCTTCCATAAGGGTGGAATCTCTGAATACTGCGATTTCCTACAACCAGATCAACCAGTTGGTGATGTCATCCGCATTTACGGCACTGGCCACTACCAAGAGACTGTGCCTGTCCTTGATGACAAGGGGCATATGGTTTCGACCGATGTAGAACGCGATATGGAAGTCGATATCGCCATGAAGTGGGGCAATGGTTTTGATACTACCTTGCGATCCTTCGTCAACATTATCGCGACCCCTAAGGGTGGATCTCATGTACTCGGATTTGAGCGCGCGATAACCAAGGCATTTAACGAAGCGATGCGCAACGCTGGAATTCTCAAGAAGAATGAAGCCGATGTCATCAAGGACGACGTCATGGAGGGACTCACCGCTGTTGTCACAGTGCGTATGTCTGAACCGCAATTTGAAGGGCAGACGAAAGAAGTTCTGGGTACAGCAGCAGCCACCAAGATTGTCTCTGCTGTAGTAGCCGATAAGTTAAAGGAATTCTTTGCCACCACTCGCCGTATTGATAAAGCAAACGGCAAGCTGATCATGGAGAAAATCGCAGGTGCATCTCGTACTCGCATTAGCGCACGCGCACATAAGGATCTGCAGCGTCGTAAAAATGCACTGGAATCTTCATCGCTTCCAACCAAACTCTCTGATTGCCGCTCTGAAGATGTCACTCGCACCGAACTCTTTATCGTTGAAGGCGATTCCGCTCTTGGTACTACCAAGGCTGCTCGCAACTCTGAATATCAAGCAATTTTGCCTATTCGCGGCAAGATTCTTAATGTGCAAAAGGCCTCGCTCTCACAAATGCTCGATGATAAAGAATGTGGCTCCATCATTCAGGTGATTGGCGCAGGATCAGGTAAATCTTTTGAACTCGATGAAGCTCGATATGGCCGCATCATCTTGATGTCTGATGCTGATGTTGATGGAGCACATATTCGCTGCCTGCTTTTGACGTTGATGTATCGATATATGCGCCCCATGCTTGATGCAGGTCGAGTCTTCGCTGCGATTCCACCGCTGCACCGCATCGAAACGATGGGTGGCGGCGGCAAGAAAGGCGAATACATCTACACCTACTCAGATGATGAGATGAAGAAAGTCACCGCCGATCTTAAAAAGCAGGGTAAGAAGTGGAAAGAGCCAATCCAACGCTATAAAGGTCTGGGTGAAATGGATGCTGACCAGCTTCGCGAAACCACAATGGATCCCGACCATCGCACGTTACGTCGCATCACTGTGCCAGATGCAGAGGCGGCCGAGCGTATGTTTGAACTCTTGATGGGCTCTGATGTGGCTCCACGTAAAGAATTTATCGCAACCGCTGAAATTCATCGCGAACAGATTGACGCTTAACGCCTTACTTAATCGATACTAACAAGATCGAAGTACTCTTCTTTCCAGATATCTTCATCGCCATCTGGCAACAAAATCACGCGCTCTGGTTTGAGCGCTTGAACTGCTCCCTCATCGTGAGAGACCATGATGACCGCGCCTTGATATTCAGTGAGCGCACCCAGAATCTCTTCTCGCGATGCTGGATCTAAGTTATTGGTTGGCTCATCGAGAAGTAAGACATTGGCTGCGGAGACAACCAAAGTTGCTAGAGCTAGTCGAGTTCGTTCACCGCCAGAGAGGACCTTTACCGGTTTATGTACATCATCCCCGACGAAGAGAAAGGAACCTAAAACGTTGCGAGCTTCAGGCTCTCGCAAATCATCTTTGGCAGATAACATGTTTTCCAAAATAGTGCGTTCAAAGTCGAGCATTTCATGTTCCTGGGCGTAATAGCCAAGTTTGAGGCCATGGCCGTGTTCAACTTTGCCCGTATCTGATTCAAGTTGATTGGCTAAAATCTTAAGCAGGGTAGTTTTCCCAGCACCGTTGAGACCCAGAATCACAACTCGTGAACCCTTATCAATAATGCAAGAGACATCGGTGAAGATTTCCAGAGATCCATAGTTCTTAGATAACTCTTCACCCGATAGGGGAGTCTTGCCACACGGAGCCGGTGTGGGAAAGCGTAACTTTGCCACCTTATCTTTCACCCGGACTTCTTCTAGAGAAGAGCGCAATTTCTCGGCGCGACGCAACATTCCTTGAGCAGCAGTAGCTTTAGATGCTTTGGCGCGCATTTTCTCGCCCTGCTTCTGCAATATCTCGGCCTTCTTCTCAGCGTTGGCGCGTTCTTTTTTGCGACGATGCTCATCTTGCTCGCGCTGTAACAAATACTGTTTCCAGCCCATGTTATAGACATCGATAACGTTGCGATTGCCGTCAATGTAAAAGACTTTATTAACAACTGTCTCAATCAGACTTACATCGTGAGAGATGATGACTAGTCCACCAGAGTAGTTAATGAGGAAGTTACGTAGCCAGATGATGGAATCTGCATCAAGGTGGTTTGTTGGCTCATCCAACAGTAAAGTCTGCGCACCTGAAAAAAGAATGCGCGCTAACTCAATGCGGCGGCGCTGTCCGCCCGAAAGTGTGTCGAGTTGGTTATGAAAGACCGCTTCAGATACTCCTAGGGATGTAGCAATGGCTTCCGCTTCTGCAGTGGCTGCATATCCACCAGCTGCGTTAAATTCAGCATCAACACGTGTGTATCGCTCGAGCGCCTTTTCGAGTTCGGCACCTTCCGTTGTTGCCATCTCGTGCTCGACTTGGGTCATGCGTTGGGCGATTTGATCGAGATCGCGCGCAGATAAGATGCGATCGAGCGCGGTCCCTTGATCTTCGCCCGTACGTGGATCCTGCGGAAGATAGCCAATCTTTCCCGTACGTTGAACTGCGCCTGCTGCTGGAAGATTTTCTCCAGCGAGCACCTTTGCCAGAGTGGATTTTCCAGCACCATTGCGTCCCACAAAGCCAATGCGGTCTCCATGATTGATTCGTACATTGACGCCAGAGACCAGTAGACGCGCTCCAGCACGGAGTTCAAGAGCGGTGGTGGCAATCATTTGTCGTAGTCTCCCACAGAGGAAGATGGATAAGAAATTGCTATGCAGCGCCGATTCGAGTGCGGCGAGGAACCGCGTAAGACTTTGCTACAGCAGTTAATTCATCAGAAACCTGAGTGCGAATAGCGCTTTCATCTTTAAGAAGCTTTAAGAGCGCCGCAATCGTGGCCTTAAGTTCTTTTGATTCAGTTTCAAGTTCTAATTTGCTCATCTTGGTGAGGCGACGTAAAGGCATATCGAGAATGTAGGTAGCCTGTTCTTCGTTGAGTTTAAAATCCTTAATAAGTTTCTCTTTTGCGGCTGCAGCATCATCGCTTCCACGAATAATCTTGATGACTTTGTCGATATCGATAATGGCTTTGAGTAATCCATCTACCAATAAGAGACGATCTTCTGCTTTAGCTTTGCGGAATTCAGAGCGACGACGCACGACTTCGATGCGGTGATCGATAAAGACTTGTAAGAGCTCTTTAAGTCCCAGAGTCTGCGGCTTGCCTTTAACTAGTGCGACAGCATTGATGGCAAATGCATCTTCCATGGGGGTCAATTTGAAGAGTTTCTCGAGAACATCTTCTGGTTCGAAGCCATTTTTGAGTTCGATGACGACATTTGTTCCGGTCTGCCCATCGGTCAGATCAACAATGTCAGAAATTCCTTGAATCTTCTTTGATTTAACAAGCTCTGCGATACGTTCAACCACTTTTTCGGGACCGATGTTAAAGGGCAACTCTTTGATGACGATTCCCATTTTGCGGGAAGTGACTTTGCTAATTTCAACGCTGGCACGAACTTTAAAAGATCCCTTACCTGTGGCATAGGCCTCGCGCACTCCATCAAGGCCAACGATTTCACCACCTGTTGGAAAATCTGGTGCTGGCACATGCTTCATGAGCTGGCCAAGTGTGGCCTTGGGATTTTCAATCAGATATTTGGTTGCAGCAATAACTTCGCCGAGATTATGGGGCGCCATATTGGTCGCCATTCCGACTGCAATTCCAGAACCACCATTAACGAGCAAATTTGGAAATGCGGCCGGTAGTACAAGTGGTTCAGATAGCTGACCGTCATAGTTAGGACCAAAATCAACTGTGTTCTCATCCGCTTCCGCCACCATTGCCATGGCAGATGGTGCAAGGCGCGCTTCGGTATATCGCATTGCAGCTGGACCAGCATCGAGTGAACCGAAGTTTCCATGGCCATCGATGAGCGGTAATTGCATTGAAAAGTTTTGAGCCATACGTACAAGTGCGTCATAAATCGCTGAATCACCGTGCGGGTGCAACTTACCCATCACTTCACCAACTACTCGTGCACTCTTCACGTGACCGCGTTCGGGGCGAAGTCCCATATCGCTCATCTGATGAAGAATGCGGCGGTGAACAGGCTTCAAACCATCACGAGCATCAGGAAGCGCACGTGAATAAATTACGGAGTAGGCATATTCAAGAAATGATTCTGACATCTCAGATGAGACATCGATATCAACTATCTTGCCGGGAAATTCACCAGGTTTTGGGCCAACGACTTTTGTCGATTTCTTTGGGGCCGCAGCCTTCTTCGTTGCCATGGCGGGTATTCTGCCAAGTGAAGTAGCTAAATCTTGGTACCTACACGCGGTCTCGCCCCAACGATTGCAACACAGTGGGAGGCAACTTCAGCGCCAGCCATCAGCGCATGGGTTAAATCCTTCGTTGTCGCAAAATAGGAAATAAACCCGGCAGCAAATGAATCACCAGCTCCAGTGGTATCAACAACTTCTGATGCAATTGCGGGAACTGAAACTGACTCACCGCCTCGAGATTTTCCAGTGGCGCCATGCGAGCCTCTTTTGATGACAACGGTAGATGATGACTCAAGTAATTGGTCAAGCGCCTTTTCAATATTAGAGTGGCCGGTTAGATACTCTGCCTCTTCTTCATTAAGAAGCAGGACATCCATGAGAGGCAACCAACTTTTGATTTCGTTGATATCTAACTCCTTCATTCCTCCGACAGAGGCTGGATCGAAATAGATTGTTAATCCAGCCGCTTTAATCTTGGTAATCATGGCTTTGATTCCCTCGAGAGAAGCGGGATCCAGCGGTGAATAACCCGAGATATACACGGCATTGAAACCATCCAACTCTGGAAGGTCGTTCAATTTCAAACCTGAGTTTGCTCCATTGTCTGGAAACATGGTGCGCTCACCAGTTGGATCTACCAGTACTACAACAACCCCGGAGTGTCCGTTGTCGACTACCAGATTGTGGTGCCGTACTCCGAGCGCATCAAATTCATTAACCAGCGCTGCGCCGGCAGAATCATTTCCGACATGGCCAACAATGGTGGCGCGAGCATCTGTGCGGGTTAGCCAGGCTGCAACATTTCCAGCAGCGCCACCACCGTGTGTTGATATTTGAGCGGGAGTATCGCTGCCGTAGTTGATATCGGATGGCATCACGGAAATTTTGGTCACGACATCAAGCATGACATCACCAATGCAGAGAACTTTTGCGGTCATAAGCGATGCACAGCAACCGCGATATCGGCAGCTAGCGCTGAATTTGATTTGATGATGTCAATATTGACTTTCAATGATTCTCCTTGGGACGCAGTGTGGAAATGTTCCAGCAAGAACGGAGTTACAGCTTTTCCAACAATTCCGTTTTTGGCAGCGCCCTCAAGTCCACTCTTGAGAATTGCATCATGACGCGCCCGGTCCATCTCTTTTGCAACTGGATTAGCAACTATCAGCGCGTGCTTATCCGTTTTTAAGCCATGTCGAGCGCTAATAATTTTGGCGATTTCGTTAGGAGAATTCACTTGATGCTCGATGGAGTATCCAGAGTCAGTGAGGTAGAAACCAGGAAAGGCAGTTGTCTTATAGCCAACAACCCCGATTGCCAAAGTCTCTAAGCGCTCTAATGTGGCAGAGACATCGAGAATGGACTTGACGCCGGCACACACGACGGTGATATCTAAATCTGCCAGTGCAGTCAGATCAGCAGATTCGTCAAAGGATTCATGTGCGCCTCTATGCACCCCACCTAATCCACCGGTAGCAAATGTATGGATACCCGCTAAAACTGCAAGATGGGCGGTTGCAGCTACTGTCGTTGCAGCGCTCTTGCCGGTTGCAGCAACGATAGCCAGATCGCGACTTGATGCTTTCGCAATGTCATCACGGTTGGCAATATCTATGAGCTGAGCATCGGTAAGTCCGATATGAACAACGCCATCCAAAATTGCAATCGTTGCCGGAGTTGCGCCATGTTCACGAACAATCGCTTCCACCTCACGCGCAACATCTAAATTGGAAGGACGGGGAAGACCATGGCTAATGATTGTTGATTCAAGAGCGACGATGGGTCTGCCTTCCGCAAGCGCACTGGCAACTTCTGGAGATGGCGTAAATGAAGGTGAATTCATAGCGCACACAATACTCGTGAGAGGATTCTGCTGTGCACCTGTCGCAGATATTGCCCTCGATTTTCGCAAGCATTGGCTTATCTTCGACTAAGGATTATTTAGGATGTGGCGAAAGTCCTAGCGGCCGTGAAGTTTTATTTTTAGTCGATGGGCTAGGCGCGGATGTCATTAACAACTATCAAGAATACGTGCCCACTCTGGTTGCTGCTCTCAGTAAAGGGATTGTGAGAACTTCATTTCCAACAACGACGGCTACCAGCTTAGCCACACTGACGACCGGTGAACTTCCTGGGTCACATGGAATGTTGGGCTACACAGTTCGTGTTCCACGTAGCGGGGGACGGGTATTAAATTCTTTAAAGTGGGATGAGAGAGTTGATCCGCAGATTTGGCAGCCGATCCCCACGCTCTTTGAACGTGCAACGGAGGCAGGAATTGCTACGACACATGTTGCTGCCAAGAGATATGAAGGCTCAGGATTTACTCGTGCGGTCTTTCGGGGCGCACAATATAAAGGTGCCAATATCGTTGCAGATTTAGTAGAAGAGACTGCGCGGGCGCTGCAAGCAACACCTACATTTGTCTATCTCTATGTCAATGACGTTGATTCTGCTGGCCATTCGGACGGAGTCGGTTCAGAGAAGTGGCTAGCGGCGCTGCAAGGTGTTGATCAATTGGTCGCGCAGTTGATTGCAAAAGTTCCTAGCGGGACACGGATTTGGATTACCGCTGATCACGGAATGATTAACGTAGAAGAAAAGATTGTGATGGGACGGGATAACTCCTTGCTCACCGATATCGCCACTATCGCCGGTGAGCCACGGATGCGCCACCTCTACCTCACCACAGAGAGTGAAGCGGCAGCGCAAGAAGTCGTCTCTCGTTGGCAGGGTGAATTGGGCGCAAAGGTCTCTCTCTTTACACGTCAAAGTGCAGTCAGCGCGGGACTCTTTGGGGCGTTGGTTTCGGAAGATGCTGCAGATCGCATTGGAGATGTCATTGCAATCGCACAGGAAAATGTTGTCTTACTCGATCCAGAGCGCGCTGATAAAGAAGGCGCGATGGTTGGCCATCATGGTGGGCAGAGCGAGATTGAAAGTTCAGTACCACTGCTCTTAATACAGCGTTAAATAATTAGTTGGACTGATTGTCCTCATTATTTTCTTGACTCTTCTTACCAAACATAATTTCATCCCAGGAAGGAACCTTGGCGCGTGCTGTGATTCCATCTTGCGCATCTGCAACCGATGGAGTTTCGCGGATTACGGCAAGGCGAGGCGTCTCAGGTTTTTCTTCAGCAGCATCAAAGAGATCTGCTATTCGAATTGTTTCGCGAACTGGTTCTTCCACACGAGAAGGATGAGTTGGCTCTGATCGAATAATGGCGGTGGCTGCAGGACGTGCTGGAGATTCTTCATCGAGCAACCAGGCGCCGTTGTCATCGCTAGCATCAAGAGCGCGTTTTGTTAGATCAAAGTTCCATGTTGCGATTCCCGAGCCATCTCGATTGGGAAAATGCAGTTCGATATGCCAAATTCCGTCGGGGAGTCTCCAGGTATTCCAAGAAATTTGATCGATATCTACTCCGCGGGGCGATAGCTTGGCTAACACCACATCACTAAAGGTGAGGTCTGCCCGGTATGCATCCTTGCGCATCACCAATTCACGAGCGCGATCAAGGATGTACTCACGTTCTTGCATGATGGGTCCTGCAAAACGCTCAACTTTTTCAACTGTGATCTGTCCTTCGCGAGCAACATGCTCAAAACTTTCTCCTGCGCGCAAGCGTCGCTGAATCTCTCTGACGGACATGGTGTCAGTCTGTTCGACTGTCGGAACAGAGGTCAGTCTCGGTTGGTTGACTGTTGCGCGCAAAGTGTCGCTAATGCGAACCGAGTAGGTATTTCCTTCATTATCAACCAGTGCGAGATGGTTGCCATCTTCGGTCTTACCGGTCAGACGGAGCTCACTCATAGGGGTGAGAATAACTGATGAGGCGGTAATTTTTCGAGAGGAAGACCCTCTAGACTAAAGATATGTACGCCGATCTACTCGATTTAGCGCGAAAAGTAGGCCAAGAAGCAGGCGCCCTTCTCATGGAACGCCCACCTGCATTTGAAATTGAATCTAAGTCGACTGCTATCGATATCGCGACCCAGATGGATAAGAAAGCTGAAAAATTCATCGTTGATTCACTTTTGGCGGCACGACCTGACGACGGAATTATTGGCGAAGAGGGTTCGGCCCTCGAAAGTAAATCGGGAATCACTTGGGTAATCGATCCACTAGATGGCACTGTTAATTATTTTTATGGACTTCCTGGTTGGAACGTTTCTATCGCTGCTAAAGATGGTGAAGGCGCAGTTGTTGGAGTTGTAACCGCTCCCACAATTAATTCAACATGGTGGGCAACTCGTGGTGGAGGCGCTTTTTATAACGGCCATAAGATTTTCTGCAACGAACCTATCGAGGTAGATCGCGCATTAATTGCGACTGGATTCCAATATGACGTGGCACATCGCACGACTCAACTCAGCGATTTAGCGAAATTAGTTCCAGTCGCTCGGGATGTACGACGAAATGGAGCAGCGGCCGTTGATCTCTGTCATGTCGCTATGGGTGCGCTCGATGGCTATTACGAGGCAGGTTTAAAGGAATGGGATTGGTCTGCTGGGGGGCTGGTGGCAACTGAAGCTGGAGCTCGCTTTGCTCAATACGGACAAGAGCCGCTTCGTACCACCGTTGCAGCAGGACCCACGCTCCATGCCCATCTTGTCTCGCTCCTCGGTTTCACCGCCTGAGCAGCGCTGAATTTCGTCTCAGGACCCCTTCTATGGCAAGATACGCAGTCTGCGCGGTCGTATCCGTGCTCAATAGATAGGTAACGAACAGGAATCACCATGAATATTCTCGACGTAGTAGATGCTGCCTCACTCCGTAAGGACATCCCACAGTTCCGCGCAGGTGATGAGCTCAAGATTCATGTTCGCGTTATCGAAGGAAATAAGTCTCGTCTTCAGGTCTTCCAGGGAATCGTGATTGGTCGTCAAGGCGACGGAGTCCGCGAAACCTTCACAATCCGTAAGGTCTCTTACGGCGTTGGAGTAGAGCGCACCTTCCCAGTTCACACACCTGTCATCGAAAAGATTGAACTCGTCAAGAAGGGCGATGTTCGTCGCGCTAAGTTGTATTACCTACGTGACCTACGCGGTAAGGCTGCCAAGATTCGCGAAAAGCGTGATGGCGTCGAAGGTTACGGAGATGGAATTCTCTCAACTCCCGTTCTGGAGACTCCTGTTGTTGCGGAAGCACCTGCTGCTACAGAAGAAGTCGTAGTAACAGAAGCTGTTGCAGAAGCACCAGTAGCTGAAGTTACGACTACAGAAGATGTCGCTGTAGCGGATACCGAAGACAAGTAACCCAACCTCTTCTCATGTCACGCAAGGGCTCAGTCCTTCGTGAGTTCCCGATTCTTGTAATCGTTGCGCTCGCTGTCTCGCTCATCATCAAAACTTTCTTGGTGCAATTCTTCTATATTCCTTCGGGCTCTATGGAGAACACGCTGCAGATTAATGATCGAGTAGCGGTTAATAAGCTTCCATTTTTATCTAAATCTATCGACCGCGGGGATGTCGTGGTTTTTCGCGATCCTGCCAATTGGTTGCCTGAGCAGTATTCCCAGAGCCAAAATAAAGTTGTTTCCAAAATTAAAGATGGTTTAGTTCTAGTAGGAGTACTACCAAATCCTGCGAAGCAATATTTAGTAAAGCGCGTCATTGGCGTTGCCGGCGATAACGTGGTTGGAAAAGATGGAGTAGTCACCATCAATGGCAAAGCAACCACCGAGCCGTATATCTTCGCTGGAAATAAGGCGAGTGAGTTAGATTTCAATATCACCGTGCCTGCCGGAAAAGTCTGGGTGATGGGCGATCACCGTGGTTCATCGGCAGATTCGCGATATCACCAAGATGATGTAAACAATGGATTTGTTCCGCTCTCTAAAGTCACTGGACAGGTATTTGCTGTGATTTGGCCGTTTAAGAATTTAGGGCTGGTTCCATCGCAAAACCCTATTAAGTAATCTCATGAAAGCGATCGAAGAACTTCTTCGTAACGCGGGTATCTCTCCAGTCGCTGGCGTAGATGAAGCAGGTCGTGGGCCCTGTGCTGGACCATTGGTTGTCGCCGCAGTTATTCTCAAAGATCCATTTGTGCCAGAGTTGGCAGATGTCCGTGATTCAAAAGAGGTACCTGAATCTCAACGTGAAGCGCTCTACACACTCATCATGGATATTGCTGAAAGCGTTGCGGTGATAACAGTTTCGCCAACTGAAATCGATGAACGTGGCGTTCACGCAGCAAACTTAGATGGAATGCGACGCGCAGTGAAAGGTTTAGCGATTGAACCTGCTTATGTCCTAACAGATGGGTATGCCATCGAAGGGCTGGCAGTTCCGAACGTTGCAGTGTGGAAGGGTGATCAAGTTGTTACTGCAATTAGCGCAGCTTCCATAATCGCTAAAGTCACTCGAGATCGCATGATGGTCGAATTAGATGCAATTTATCCACAATATGGCTTTGCTCAGCATAAGGGCTATATCACTGCAGCTCACACAGCTGCGCTACAGAAATATGGGCCTTGTGGAGAACATCGAAAGTCTTTTTCAAATATTGCAGCTTTATTGAAGTAGTTATACACAATAGATAAAACTTTTCGCCACCGACTTTTTCTCGTTCACTTACTCTGCCGCCCATGGCGACTGGCACATATAAGAAAAATCCCGGTAGAAGGCAGCGGCTTGGTTCCCTTGGCGAAGAACGTGTAGCTCAACATCTGATTTCTCGTGGAGATGAGATTCTGGAACGTAATTGGCGTGTGCGCGAAGGTGAAATTGATCTTGTTTCATTGGGCTCTGATGGACTCTTTCACTTTGTTGAAGTAAAGACTCGAAGCTCACTCGCTTTTGGCCATCCACTTGAAGCGATTAATCGCGATAAGGCGCACCGAATGCAACGACTCGCCCTTGCCTGGCTGGCGACCCACGGCTGTTTGGGATGCGATTACACCATTGATGTTGCAGCAGTTCTGATCTGCGCCGATGGATCAACCTCTATCGAATATCGCGCCGCCATCCTATGAGTTTAGGTCGCACTCAATCCGTTGCACTTCTCGGGCTTACCGGAAGTGTGGTTGATGTAGAGGTAGATATAGCAGATGGTCTTCCCGGGTTCTCACTTCTAGGACTTCCCGATGCAGCGCTCTCCGAATCTCGCGAACGCGTGCGGGCTGCACTCGCACATTCTCACGAGTCATGGCCCAATAAAAAGATCACTGTTTCACTGTCTCCGGCATGGCTACCCAAGAGTGGATCCGGTTTTGATCTCTCCATTGCAATCGCACTCTTAATTGCACAGCAGAGTTTGCCCCAGACACCATTTACTCAGACTGTAATTTTAGGAGAGCTGGCACTTGATGGAAAGATTCGCGCCGTTCGAGGAGTTCTCCCTGCGCTGATAGCTGCATATAAGGAAGGAATTACTCGGGCTATTGTTCCCAGTGCCAATCGCGCTGAAGCTGCGTTGTTATCTTCGATGGAAATTCTTACCTGTAATTCTCTACACGATGTTCTTAACTGGGCGCGCTTGGGGAGTATTCCACAAGTAGAAGAACTCGAACTTAACATTGATAACTCATCACAACTCGTTGATTTTTCAGATGTGGCAGGACAGGCAAAAGCACGTCAGGCAGCTGAGATTGCAGCTAGCGGGGGACATCATCTTCTTCTGATTGGGCCTCCTGGTGCTGGAAAAACAATGATTGCATCACGGATTCCAACAATCATGCCTGAATTAGCTATTGATCAGGCTCTCGAAGTGACAGCGGTACATTCCATTGCAGGTGGTTTTGGAAATCGCTCGCCTATGTCAAAAGTTGCACCAATTATTTCTCCACATCACACAGCTTCACGAGTTGCTCTTGTCGGGGGAGGCTCACACATTATTAAACCGGGAGCATGCAGTTTGGCTCACCACGGAGTTCTCTTCATCGATGAAGCACCGGAATGCGGTGTTGGCGTGCTTGATTCTCTGCGCCAACCACTGGAATCAGGAACTATCACGATTACCCGAAGCGTTGGAAACATCACTTTTCCGGCGCAGTTTCTTCTTGTGCTCGCTGCCAATCCGTGTCCATGCGGAAAGTTCACTGCTAAAGGTCGTGCATGTACCTGCACTTCTCTACAGATACGGCGCTATCTCGGCAAACTTTCTGGGCCGCTCATGGATCGCATTGATATGCGTGTGACCGTCGAACCGGTTGGCAGAGTTGAATTGGCAGAGACCGAACCGGGCGAAAAAAGTTCAGCTATCAGGAAACGAGTCATTGCAGCTCGCAAAGCTGCTGCTGATCGCTTTGCAGAAGAGAGTTGGCAACTCAACTCTCAGATACCGGCCCGAGAACTTCGCACTACCTACCGCCCAGAACGGGCAGCGATGAACTTTTTACATGATGAACTTGATCGCGAAAGACTTACAGCGCGAGGGCTTCATAAAGTAATTCGACTCTCGTGGACTTTGGCAGATTTAGGCGGCCGCACAATTCCATCACTATCCGATGTCACAAAAGCTCATTCACTTCGCGAAGGTTCAGATTTATGAATACTTCAACTATCCGCTTAGCCCTTCTGCAGGCAATTGAACCAGGAAATTCTTTCTGGTCCGAAGAAGTCAGGTCTCTGGGGGTAGAAGAGGTCTACTCTCGAATAATCGCTCGGTCGTATGATCAAATTAAATTTGCACATCTCATGGAAAAGATAAGCGCCTTTCGCCCCGAAGATGAACTTCAAAAAATCTCAGCTGCCGGAGCACAGTTACTCACCCCAGAAGATCCTGATTGGCCAAGTGGCGCTAATGATCTGCAAGCACCACCAATTGCTCTCTACGTGAAGGGGCGCCGTGAAGCTCTAGCTCAACCTTCAATCGCGATAGTAGGTACACGAAATCCAACACCCTACGGAGTTCGAATCGCAGGAGATTTTGCAGCCGGATTTGTCGATCGTGACTATTCCATCATCAGCGGCGGTGCATATGGAATTGATTCTGCTGCACATCGGGGCGCTCTCGTTGCCGAAGGGTGCACCATTGCTGTTATTGCATCGGGTATCGATACGCCTTACCCTTCCGGAAATTCACGCCTCTTCGAAGAAATTTCTGAAAGTGGTGCCATCATCAGCGAAGTTGCTATTGGAATGCCTGCGCTACCGCACCGTTTTCTGACACGAAATCGCATTATCGCCGCGTTATCGCAGAGCACCTTGGTGGTTGAAGCGGCCTTTCGTAGCGGTTCGCTACGCACCGCGCGAGATGCTGCACAATTGCTCAGACCCGTCATGGCTATTCCAGGACCGATCAATTCTCCATCTTCAGAAGGATGTCATCGCCTCATCGGAGAAAGAGCAGCTGAAATCGTCACATCTATTTCTGATGCCTACGAATTAATTTCTGCTCTTTAGGCGCTTACACCAATGTAGTGAGAGACTAGGGCTATGAGTAGTTTTCATTCCGGGTTTGTCGCCATTGTAGGTCGCCCAAATACTGGTAAATCAACGCTCATCAACGCTCTTGTCGGCAGCAAAATTGCCATCACATCTCCACATCCCAATACGACACGTCATGCGATTCGTGGAATTGTGAGTCGTCCTCATTTCCAGGCAGTCCTGGTTGATACACCGGGAATACATAAGCCAAAGACACTCCTGGGGCACCGTCTCAATGCGGTGGTAAATGAGAGTTTAGATTCTGTCGACGTAGTGGCCATGTGTCTTCCTGCTGATGAATCTTCTGGAGCTGGCGACATATTCTTAGCTAACGAAATAGCGAAATATCCTCGCGCCAAGAAGTTTGCCTTAGTAACCAAGACAGATCTAGTTTCCAAAAAGAATTTGGCAGCAAGGTTGCTTCAGGTTAATGAACTGGCGCAAGGCTTTAGCTGGGATGAGATTGTGCCAATTTCTGCTGCAATCCATGATCAGATTGATCTTCTCGAAAAATTGATCGGAGATGCCCTACCTGAAGGCCCGGCCTTCTATCCCGTTGAGATGAAGAGCGATCAAGATAGTGAGCAATTAATCTGTGAACTCATTCGCGAGGCCGCGCTTCGCGATGCACGTGAAGAGCTGCCGCACTCAATCATGGTGACAATTGATGAGATGTCAGAACGTGGCGAGAAAGGCAGCCGTCCATTCTTTGATATCCATGCCACGATACATGTCGAACGAGATTCGCAGACTGGAATATTGCTGGGGCATAAAGGCGAACGACTGAAAGATATTGGCACACGTGCTCGCAAGGATATTGAGCGTGAACTTGGCGCCCGAATATTTCTAGGACTTCATGTAAAAGTCTCTAAGGAATGGCAACGAGATCCGAAGTTATTGGAGCGTTTAGGATTTACTGAGCGCTAATTGCACCTGTTGCCAGGGCAATTAGCAAGATAGTTCCGAGCGCTACTCGATATACAACAAAGGGCATGAAGCTCTTAGTAGATATGTACTTCATCAGCCAGGCGATTACGGTGTATCCGATGACAAAGGCAGTCAGGGTCGCTGCAGCAATTTCAGGTAGTGAATAGACAGAGGAAGCTCCTTCGGTAACTGCTGCTTGTAGTTGAAAGAAACCGCTTCCAAAGACAGCAGGGAGGGCGAGCAGGAACGAGTACCGCAACGCAGCTTCTCGTTTGTAACCTAAGAGCCGTCCCAGTGCAATGGTTGCGCCAGACCGAGAGACTCCGGGAATGAGCGCTAAGGATTGCGCTAAACCATAGGCAATTCCATCACGTGCGTTAAGTTGGGCTAACACTTTTTCATTGCGGCCTACGTAATCGGCTAAACCAAGTATTAGCCCAAAGACGATAAGCATGGAGGCAACAATCCAGAGCGCTCTCAAATTATTGGTGATGTACTCCTCGCCAAAGTAACCGAGCGCGACAATTGGGAGAGAGCCAATAATGATCAAGTTACCGAGTCTTGCCTCTGCGGATCCGTCGCGAGATATCCAGGCTTTTGCTATCGTCCAAATATCTCTTCGAAAATATATGAGCACCGCCAGTTCAGTACCTATCTGAGAGATTGCTGTAAAAGCAGCACCTGGATCTTTTGCGCCAGGAAGAAATTCACCAGTAATGCGAATATGTGCGCTAGAAGATATTGGTAGAAATTCAGTAAGTCCTTGGATGAGTCCTAAGAATATAGCTTCCAACATGGGGCAAGTATCTCAATAACTATTGAGTAACAGGCTTTCGGCTCGCAAGGTAAGAGCCGATTAATACCAGAGGTAATCCGATAATAATTCCAAAGGTGAGCGGTTCACTTAAAATGATGACACCGAGAACTACGGCGAATGCAGTGTTGAGGTAAGTCACCAGCGATCCGCGCGCCACTCCAATAATTGTTGTGAGTGCAAAGAACGCTACGAATGCAGCTCCTGTAGAGAGAACTCCCAGGCCGATAATTGCGCCGATCGCTTCTTGCGAGATCTGATGCTCTGGCCACTGCGCCACAGTGAAGGGAAGATAGAAAAGTGCAGTTAAGGCCATCGCGACTGCATTGATTGCGATGCCCGAAACATGCGGTAGCGCGCTCTGCACCATCATCACAGCATAGGAATATCCAATAGATGCAACCAGAACCATGGCGATGGAGAGTGGATCGGCGGAACCGGTAATACTTTCAATTCCTACGACAGCTATCAAACCGATAAATCCGAGGATGATGCCAATGAGGCGAGTGTGATGCCAGACCGTTTTGTCACCGCGCATCGAGGCAAAGATGGTCGCCCAGATTGGCACGGAAGCAACCAAGAGACCGGCTAAACCTGAAGAAATTTTTTGCTCGGCAGTTCCAATCAGAATCCATGGACCAATCATTTCCAGCACTGCATACAAGCCCACATATTTAATTCCTTTGAGCGCTGGAATCAATTGCTTTTCTCTGACAGTAAGTGGCAGAAGGATTGCTGCGCCTATTGCAGTCCGTAAGCAGACAACGGTTGCGGGAGAAAATCCATTCTCAGGATCAACTGCAACTTTGATAAATAGGTATGGAATGCCCCATAAGAAGCCCACCAAAATAAAGAGAAACCAACCGCGCCGCGACATTTAAGAGATAACGCTCCTGTACAGGGCAATTGTTTGAGCCGCTACTGCATCCCACCCAAAGTGGGTCTGCGCTCTTTCTCGACCAGCTTTTCCATATCTTTCACAACGTGCTGGATCAGCCATTAATTCAGAGATTGCCCGTGTCAATTCTGCCTCAAAACGAGAATGATCTTCTGAGTAGTCAACCAGAATTCCGGTCTCTTGATGAGCAACAACTTCAGGTATTCCACCTACTCTGGAGGCGAGAACTGCAGTTTCACATCCCATTGCTTCTAGATTTACGATGCCCAGCGGCTCATAAATGGATGGACATAAGAAGAGATCTGCTCCAGTCAGAGTTGCTGTCAACTTATCGTGGGGGAGCATCTGCTTGATCCACCACACATTAGAACGGGTAGCTTGTAACTCTGCGATAAGGGTTGCTACTTCATTACCAATTGTTTCTTCATCGGGGCTACCGGCGGCAAGGACGAGGCCATACTCAGTGGGTACGTTTTTCCAAGCGCGTAATAAGTGGGCAAGTCCCTTTTGGCGAGTAATACGCCCGACAAACATCGCGTAACGCCCGCTGATTCCAAACTCTTGAAGTACCTCCGGATTGTGGTTGGGGGCAAATTTGGTGGTGTCGACGCCATTTCGAATCGTCACAACTTTATTGGGGCTGACATTTGGATAAGCCTGTAGAACATCCGCTCGCATTCCATCGCTGACAGCGATGATGGCTGCTGCTGCTTCATATGCAGTTCGCTCAGCCCACGAAGAAATTTGATATCCGCCACCTAATTGTTCGGCTTTCCAGGGGCGCAACGGCTCCAGAGAATGAGCGCTGACAATATGCGGTGTGCCATATAAGAGTGAAGCGGTGTGGCCCGCCATATTTGCATACCAAGTGTGAGTATGAATGACGTCGAGATCCTTCAAATTCTGCGCAATCAAAAGATCTGTAGCAATAGCTGCAAGCGCAGGATTAGCGCTCACAAATTCTGATGGAGTGTCATATCCAAATGCACCATCCGTGCGCGCGCCACCAAAGCAATGCACATCTACTTCAATTCCAGAGACTTTGCGGAGCGCCCCGGTTAACTGGACTACATGTACTCCTGCACCGCCATAAACCGCCGGTGGCCACTCTTTCGTGACAATTCCAATACGGGTAGCGCTCACTGGCACAGAGTATCGTCTTGGTCTAGATAGATTGATACATCTTAGGTAGCCTTCATCTATGGCCCGCTTTGAAACTCCTCTAGGAATCGTTCTTGCGGGCGGCGAAGGTAAGCGTTTGATGCCTCTGACAGCAGATCGTGCCAAACCTGCAGTTCCTTTTGGTGGTTCATATCGTCTCGTTGATTTTGTCTTATCGAATTTGGTAAATGCCGAGATGCGCAAAATTGCGGTATTGACTCAATATAAATCCCATTCGCTAGACCGACACATCACAACCACATGGCGCATGTCCACCCTGCTCTCCAACTACATCACTCCAGTCCCAGCTCAGCAACGACTCGGACCCCGCTGGTATACCGGTTCTGCCGATGCAATTTTGCAGAACTTCAATTTGATTCAAGATGAAAACCCAAAACATGTTCTTGTTTTCGGTGCTGATCACGTATATCGGATGGATCCGAGCCAAATGTTCGAACAGCATCTGCAAACTGGTGCTGGTATTACCATCGCGGCTATTCGCATGCCCCGTTCTGAAGCGCATGAATTTGGAGTTATTGAACTAGCCGACGATGGCATCAGTATCAAGGCATTCCACGAGAAGCCTGCTAATCCGCCGGCAATGCCCGGTCATCCCGATCTATGTCTTGTCTCTATGGGTAACTACATATTTAAACGAGATGTTATGGAAGAGGCGCTCATCCTAGATTCTGAAGATGTGGAATCTCGACATGATCTCGGCGGCAATATCATCCCTATGCTGACTAAGGCAGGTGTCGCAAAAGTTTATGACTTTGCTAATAACGTTGTTCCCGGAGCCACAGAGCGCGATAAGGGATATTGGCGTGATGTGGGTTCTATCGATGCTTATTACGAAGCACATATGGATTTAGTGTCTATCCATCCAATATTTAATCTCTACAACCGCGAATGGCCGCTCTTGACCAATCCGCCATCGCTACCGCCTGCAAAATTTAGCGCCAACGGCATTGCACAAGATTCAATTGTGGGTGCCGGCTCCATCATCGCTGGTGGCCACGTCAATCACACAGTTACTTCTTATGATGTTCATGTTGGCACGGGCGCCTTCGTCGATGGTGCTGTACTCATGCCTGGGGTCAAAGTTGGTGATCGTGCTGTTATCCGCAAAGCAATCATCGATAAGAGCGTGATCATCGAAGCAGGTGCTCAGATTGGCGTTGATTTAGAACGTGACCGGCAGCGATTTACAGTCACTGAAAGTGGAATTGTTGTGGTTGGTAAAGGAACAGTGGTTACGGCGTAAGCCTGATAATTTCATTCGCAACAAAATCTATTGCTTGACTTGCTACTGGCGTGACGGCCATATTGGTGAAGAACCCATGAATCATGCCATCAAAGCGACGATAACTAGTCTGTACCCCATCTCGTTGTAAAAGTTGGGCATACTTTTCGCCATCGCTCAGTAACGGGTCAAATTCAGCGGTAATAACTATCGCTGGCGCAAGGTTTGTAAAGTCTTGCGCAATGGCGGGAACCGCATAGGGATTTACATGATGTTCATCATCTTGTAGATACTGCTCCCAGAACCATTTCATTGCTTGAGTAGAGAGTGCGTAACCTGTTGAGTTATTGCGGTAGGAATCGGTGTCAAAATCTCGATCAATACAGGGATACACAAGTAATTGAAAAGCGAGCGGAATGTTGTGGTCACGAGCTTTCAGCGCTACCGCTGCAGCTAAGTTTGCTCCAGCGCTATCTCCTGCGACGCCTATATGCGAAGTCTTTACATTTAACTCTGCGGAATTTTCTAGCACCCATAGAAGCGTGGCGTAGCAATCATCAAATGGAATAGGGAATGGATGCTCAGGCGCTTTCTGATAATTCACACTGATGATGGTGGCGCTGCTTTGGTTGGCTAATCGAGAGAGCGATGCATCATAAATGTCGAGAAAATTTAGAACCCAACCACCTCCATGAAAATAGATGATGGTGCGATCCGTTCTCGCTTGAGGGCGATAGATGCGAATCGGCAGATCGGCAGTTGGGCCTGGAATAAAACGATTTCTTATCTCAAAGAGCTGCTCCGGAGAACCTGCTAGAGCAGGTCGACTCTGCGTATTGCGACGGATAACCTCGATGGGCGCTTCCCATACCTGCGGGAGAGCGGCTTGCGCAGCCGCATCGAGAAAAGCCTTAATTTCAGGAGCAAGTGGCATAGCGTTATTGAATCAGAGTTCACCACGTGAGAGAAGTTCGAGAACTTCTGCCGCTCGTTCTTGGAGTTGGGGTAGATCGCTTAAACGATTTATTCCTGCTAACTGCTGTGCCATGCGATGGTTTTTTGCAAAACGATCACGGTGACGTGCCAGAAAATCCCAATAGAGAGTAGTAAATGGACAAGCATCTTCACCGACACGTTTCTTAGGATCAAAGACACAGTTCTTGCAGTAATCACTCATCTTGGAGATATAGGAACCACCAGATGCATATGGTTTGGTTGCAAGTTTTCCGCCATCGGCATGAAGGCTCATACCGATTACATTGGGCACCATTACCCAGTCGGCAGCATCAATAAAAGCTCTGCGCATCCAATCCAAAAATTCTTGCGGCGAGGTGCCCGTGATTAAAGCCAAATTACTCAACACCATCAGACGCGGAATGTGATGAACCCAGGCTCGTGCTTCGATATCTCGGACATTGGTGGAAACGCATTTCATCTGCGTCTTATTTGAATCTTCATAGAGGGGAAGCAGTGGCCGAGTAGCTGCTAATGAATTCTCGGAGCGATAGAGATCGCCAAAGTACCAATAGAGGCCGTTGATATATTCGCGCCATCCGATAATCTGTCGGATAAATCCCTCCGCCCCGGCTAAAGGAATATCTCCTTTTTTAAATCTTTTCAGCGCCGCCGCTACTACTTCTTCTGCATGTAAAAGTCCGACATTTAAGTAGGGGCTTAATAATGAGTGGTTGACCGCCCAACTTTGCGTTGTCATGGCATCCTCATATGCACCAAACTCCATAAATGCTTTATCTAAGAAATGGTTGAGTTGTTTGAGAGCAGCTTGGCGCGTAGTTCCCCAGGTTGAATCAGGAGCATCTCCAAATACCGGAAGAGAGCGCTCGGTTATCTCTTGCAGAACTCGCTGATCTATCTCGTCGCGAGTATGGCGCAGATATGAGGGCCATTGATGTTCACCTTTGGGAGGTGGAAGGCGGTTTTCAGCATCGTAATTCCAGCGTCCTCCTACTGGTTCTGAACCTTCCATCAGAATATTTAGACGCAATCGTTGCGCGCGATA
>VFQT010002033.1_pt1 | contig 21902 bp, 18 predicted proteins | sample 3512381 | NCBI WGS metagenome assembly VFQT01 (sample SAMN10412376, study PRJNA504923) | tailings metagenome | isolation source: Relicate 2 Philex TSF3 active mining site | place: Philippines: Tuba, Benguet | collected 2017-08-29
ATCTCATCCCCACCTTCGGCATCAATCCCGATGCACTCACTCCGGAGAACAGAAGGGTCTATGATGAAGCCATGGGACGGGTTGTCGTGGCCGTTGAAACCCAATCCTGATACCGGTCAAACCAAGATCCTTGCGCGTTACCTTCCTTGGAACAGGCACCAGCAGCGGCGTACCGATGATCGGGTGCGACTGTGAGGTCTGTCTTTCTACGGATCCGATGGACCGCCGACTGAGGAGCAGTGTGATGGTCGAAACGGAAGGTCTGCGGATCGTGATCGATACCGGACCGGATTTCAGATACCAGATGTTGAGGACCGGTATCCGCCAACTCGATGCCATCCTGTTCACGCATCCGCACAAAGACCACATCGCCGGACTGGATGATGTCCGTGCCTTTAATTTCTTCTCCGGCCGTGCCATGCCGCTCTACGCCAATGAAATGACGGAAGAGGCACTGCGCCGGGAGTACCACTACGCCTTCGGAACATCCCGCTACCCGGGCGTCCCGGTACTCGACCTCAACCGCATCGGTACTGAACCCTTTTCCATCGGACCGATCACCATCATCCCCATCCTCGTCTGGCACCTGAAAATGCCCGTACTGGGCTTCCGCATCGGAGATTTCACCTACATCACGGATGCCAACCGCATCGATCCCGACTCCATGGAAAAGATCCGGGGTTCCCGCGTCGTTGTACTCAATGCCCTCCGAAAAACGCCGCATATCTCCCATTTCACGCTCGATGAAGCCATGGACCTGGTCCATGAACTGGAGATCCCGCAGGCCTGGTTCACCCATATCAGCCATCAGCTGGGCACCCACGCATCTGTATCACCCTCCCTCCCCGAAGGCATCGCGCTGGCTTACGACGGCCTGGTCGTTGACCTCTGAATTTCCTTCGCGCCCTCGCGGTAAAGCCCTTCACGCCATTTCACCATGCGGAGCCCTCAAAATACGCAGAACTGTCGGTGAAAAAACGTCTACACCGCCGTTGATCAGCCCATGCGGTAACATCCGGGAGCATCAATTTTGCTTCATGTCCACATCCTCCTCCAACCCCCCTTTTTGGCGAGAAGCGCTCACCTTCTCACGTTCCGAGCGCATCGGCATCCTGGTGTTGCTTGTGCTCGCCGTCTCCGTGTGGTGGATACCCGCCATGTTCGGCACCGGGCGAGAACCGGCTGCACCAACCATACGTATTGACAGCCTGCTGAGTAAACTACCCGCTCCCGACAAAAAGAAAGATCCTTACAACAGGTTCGGCCCGGGCAATACCGAAACCCGCCATGCCCCTGCCGACATCCGTTCGGAACCCTTCCCATTTGATCCAAACGAAGCGACTCCGAGTGATTGGCAGCGTCTGGGGTTGTCAGACCGGACCATCGCCACGATCGGTCGCTTTCAGGAAAAAGGAGGTAAATTCCGCAAACCGGAGGATATCCAAAAGATCTACGGGCTCTCCCCACAACTGGCCGCCAGGCTCATGCCTTTCGTGCGGATCAGCACACCCGCTGCCAAAGACAGGCCGTATCGGCGGGACTCCATGCAAACCGCCATGAAATTTACCAGACCGGCACCCGTGGTCATCGACATCAACCAGGCCGATAGTGCCGCCTGGGAATCGCTGCCGGGTATCGGCCCCACCCTGGCCGGGCGGATCATCAAATACCGGAACAGACTCGGCGGATTCCATCGTATGGAACAGGTAGGAGAGACCTATGGCCTTGCGGACTCGGTCTTCAGGTCCATTGAACATCGACTGCAAATGAACGAAGCCCCATCGTCAAATCGGATCCCTGTAAACACCGCCACCTTCGAACAATTATCCGGGCATCCCTACATTCCATACCGCATGGCGAGGGCCATCATCGCTTACCGCGACCAGCACGGGCCTTACAAAGGACGTGATGATCTGATGCGCATCGCGCTGATGACACCCGATGGGCTTGAGAGGATGCTGCCATATCTCCGTTTTGATTGAGGAAGGTTCGTGGTCCTGATTTCACAGCATCCACTCCCGCATCCATTTTTTCAATAAATTGTATAAAACGACCCATCCTTGACCATGCATCCAGACGTGATCGTCATGTCCGTATTTTCAGTGTTCGTACTGTGCATCGGACTGGCCTTCTCCGGATCCGCCCGAAACATATCCGGCTTCTTCGCCGGGGGAGCCTCGGTACCCTGGGTGATCGGCGGACTTTCCCTCTTCATGAGCTTTTTCTCTGCCAGCACCTTCGTGGCCTGGGGTTCGATCGCCTATACGAATGGCTGGGTGGCGGTGACCATTCAATGGACCATGTGCATCGGAGCTTTGTTGACGGCCGTGTTCATCGCCCCGCGATGGAAGGCGACCGGCAACCTCACCGCCGCAGAATTCATCCGCGAAAGACTGGGGGCAAGGGTTCAACAGGTCTATGTCTATATCTTCATGCTCGTGTCCTTTTTCATCAAGGGAACCGTGCTCTACCCCGTGGCAAGACTGGTCAGCGGATCCTTCGACCTGCCGTTGGCGCCGACCACCGTGGTACTCGGACTGTTCATGATCGCCTACACGGCGGCCGGCGGGCTCTGGGCAGTCATGGTCACGGATATCCTGCAATTCCTCATCCTCACGGCCGCGGTAGTGATCCTCGTTCCGTTGTCCCTTGATGCCGCCGGCGGTCTGTCTGCCCTGCGCGACAAGACCCCGGAAGATTTTCTGAACCTTGTTTCCGGGGATTATACTTCGGGATTCATCCTGGCTTTCACGATCTACCACATTTTTCATATCGGAGGAAACTGGACCTTCGTGCAGCGATACACATCGGTCGGAGATGAACGATCCGCCCGTAAAGTTGCCCTGCTGTTTGCCGCTTTATACCTGGTCAGCCCCGTGATCTGGATGCTGCCCCCCATGCTATATCGTACCATCGACCCAAACCTTTCAGGCTTGCAGACAGAAAACGCATATCTCGGCATCTGCAGGACGGTACTGCCACCCGGCTTGCTGGGATTGATGCTTACCGGCATGTATTTCTCTACCTCCGCTTCTGCCAATACAACACTCAATGTCGTCTCCGCCGTGTTCACCAATGACGTGTACAGGACCAGGATCGATCCGCAGGCATCACCTGAGCGACTGATGAAGGTAGCCAAATGGTCAGGATGGGGATTTGGACTCGGGATGATCGGCATCGCATTGCTCGTGCCACATATTGGCGGACTGGTGAATGTAACCATCTCTGTTGGCGCGATCACCGGCGGCCCCCTCCTGGCACCCGCCATCTGGGCACTTTTCTCCCGGCGCCTCACCGGCGCCGCAACCCTGGCCATCACCCTGTCCAGCCTCGGGGTGAATCTTTTTGCAAAGATCCTGGCCCCCTTGATATTCGATCTGACTATGAGCCGGGCTGGTGAGATGCTCACCGGTGTGATGGTCCCGCTGCTGATGCTGTCGATATTCGAATGGATGGCCGGCAGGCGCGGAGATACCTGCATCGAATGGGAAGAATATATCGCCCGGAAATCCCTGCGGGATCGTTCCCGCAATGAAGCCTCGCTGGAAGAACTGAAGGAGGTCCGTGCCCAGAATCGTTTCGGATTGCAGGTAACCGCATGGGCCCTCGCCTTCACCGCCCTGCTGTTGTTGATGCTTGCCTTGTTCACGGAACAGGGAGGACATTGGCTGTGGATCCTTTCCTGTGTGGTGGGCGGCGCATCCTATCTCCCCTGGAAGGCTGCCAGGAACCTGACACCCTCATCAAATATCCCCTCTCATGGAGAAACATGACCTGGCAGAAGACGGCAGGGTTCTTCGGGAAACCCGGCTGGAAGCGGACATCATCTTTGTGGGCGGAGGCATCGCCGGAACCTGCGGTGCCATCGCCGCTGCCAGGGAGGGGCTGCGCGTTGTGCTCGTGCAGGACCGACCGGTGCTGGGTGGAAACGCCTCCAGCGAAGTGCGCCTGTGGATCCTCGGCGCCACCTCCAGCATGGGAAACAACAACCGCTGGGCCAGGGAGTGCGGCGTCCTGAATGAGATCCTCATGGATAATCTCTACCGCAATCCCGATGGCAACGCGCTGATCCTCGATACCATCCTGCTGGAAAAGGTCATAGAAGAACCCTCCATTACGCTCCTGCTGAATACGTCGGTATTCGACGTGAAAAAATCAGCTCCGGACCGCATCGCTTCCGTGACAGCCTTCTGCAGCCAGAACTCCACCCGTTATATCCTGTCGGCCCCCTTCTTCTGCGACGCATCCGGTGATGGCATCGTCGGCTTCCTCTCCGGCGCGGCCTTTCGTATGGGTGCCGAGGCTGCAGATGAATTCGGTGAAGGATTTGCCCCCGATGATTCCTACGGAACCTTACTCGGACATTCCATCTATTTCCTCACCAGGGATATGGGGAGGCCCATCCCATATGTTCCGCCATCTTTCGCCCGAAAAGAAGTCAGCGGACATATCCGTCATCGTGCTTACCGGCTCGGAGACCACGGCTGCAGACTCTGGTGGCTGGAATATGGCGGCAGGCTGGATACGATCCATCAGACCGAAGAGATCAAATGGGAACTCTGGAAGGTCATTTATGGGATATGGGACCATGTGAAAAATTCCGGGGAATATCCGGAAGCAGAAAACCTAACACTCGAATGGGTGGGGCATATTCCCGGAAAGCGGGAGAGCCGTCGGTTCGAGGGCGATCATATCCTCTGCCAGCGGGATGTCGTGGAACAAAGACTGCACAGGGACGCCGTTTCCTATGGCGGCTGGTCACTCGACCTGCATCCGGCCGATGGGTTGTTCAGCCGGCTGCCCGGATGCACACAATGGCATTCGAAAGGTATCTACCAGATCCCGCTGCGCTGCCTTTATAGCCGCAATATATCCAACCTCTGGCTCGCAGGCCGCATCATCAGTGCGTCACATGTCGCCTTCGGATCCACCAGGGTCATGGCCACGATTGCCATGGCGGCGCAGGTAATTGGTCCCGCCACCCGGCTCTGTCTGAGCCACGGCATCACGCCGACAGCACTCGCCAACGGACCCATCCTACCCACGCTACAGCAATACATGCTGCAGACAGGGCACCATATTCCGGAACTGGAGCCGACACACCGTGATCTCACACACCAGGCCGACATCACCGCCAGTTCCAACCACCGGTTCACCGGACTGCCGGCAGACGGCGAATTCATGCCCCTTGATTTCGACACGGCGCAGTTGCTGCCCTTCGAACCGGGAGATGAGATCGGCATTACCTTCCGGATAACTGCCGCCATGGATACCAAGCTCGACGTGGAACTCAGGGCCTCCGAAAGACCGGGATACTTCACCCCGGACGTCCTGCTCGAACAGCGATCCATCGGGATATCAGCCGGCGAACAGGATGTCTTCATCAACTTCACCACCATTACCGGGATCCCGCAGTACCTGTTCATCTGCCTCTCCCGGAATGATCAGGTGGCCGTACGCACCAGCACGCACTTTCACACTGGGATGATGTTGCTTAGGAACCGGTTCAACCGGGACGTTGCCGTCAGCGGAAGGCAATCCCCTCCGCCTGGCATTGGCATCGATGCCTTCGACTTCTGGCTTCCGAACAGACGTCCGGATCCCCAAAACCTGGGATTTCAGTTGAAGTATCCCCTGAATGCCTTTCGGACCGCACATCTCACCAATGGCATCTTTCGACCGACCACCGGTGCCAATGCATGGGTAGCCGATCCGGCCGACAAAGAACCTTGCCTCATACTAAAGTGGCCCCACAAGATCAGTGTCTCTTCAATAATATTTCACTTCGACGGAGATACAGACCACCCGCTCGAGTCCACCTTGCGCGTCCATCCCGAAAGGATAGTACCGCATCTTGTTCGTTCATTCCGGGTAGAAGATGAAACAGGCCGGTGCCTGTTTGAGATGGAAAGCAATCATCAGTCCATACAGCGGATCAGGTTTGACCAGCCGGAAGAACTGCGTTCCCTGAAATGCATATTCAGACACCCTGATGCACAGGTGCCCGCAGCCGTTTTCGGGATCCAGGTAAACTGAGCGTAAAAGAAAATGAGGCGTTCAGTCCAGGAAATCTTCTTCCTGCTTTGGTGCGTATTTATCGAACAACTTATCGATCGCACCACCAAAGACGGGGAATTTCCCCTTTGCATAGTCCTTGATGATGTTGATCGCCGCCAGCGCCTGCGCCTCCGTAAGACCGGCCTCTGACATCAGTTTTCGGATGAGTTCCTGCATGGCCTCAGGCGACCTTTAGGACGTTCAGCTTGGACTTATCGAACTTATGACGAGCGTATTCGAGGGTCAGGTGGAAACGTTTTTCCTTCGATCCCGGAAGTTCGAACATAGCATCGGTGAGGATATTCTCGCAGATGGAACGAAGACCACGTGCCCCCAGCTTGTATTCCAGCGCCTTTTCCACCAGGAAGTCCAGGACATCCTCATCTACCACCAGTTCTATGCCTTCCAGTTCAAACAATCTGCGGTATTGGCGCATGAGTGCGTTCTTCGGCTGGGTGAGGATCGCCCGGAGGGTCTCAGCATCCAGCGGATTCAGATAGGTGACGACCGGAAGACGACCCAACAGTTCCGGGATCAGCCCGAAATGCTTGAGGTCCTGAGCGTTCACATAACTGAGGAGATGCTTGCGCATGATCTCCTGCTCCTCTTTGTTTACATTGAAGCCGATGGCGTTCGTATTCACACGGCGGGAGATGATCTTATCGACCCCGTCGAATGCGCCACCGCAGATGAAGAGGATATGCTGGGTGTTGATCTTGATGAGTTTCTGCTCCGGATGCTTCCGGCCACCCTGCGGGGGAACCAGCACCTCAGTGCCTTCCAGGAGTTTCAGCAGACCCTGCTGGACACCTTCACCACTTACATCGCGGGTGATGGATGGGTTGTCTCCCTTTCGGGCGATCTTATCGATCTCATCGATATAAACAATGCCCTTTTCAGCGGCATTCACATCATAGTTACAGATCTGCAACAGTCGCGTCAGGATGCTCTCTACATCCTCACCGACATATCCGGCCTCCGTGAACACGGTGGCATCCACAATGGCGAAGGGTACGTTCAGCATCCGGGCGATCGTCTTCGCGATCAGCGTCTTTCCGGTACCCGTTTCCCCCACCATGATGATGTTGCTCTTCTCGATCTCCACATCATTTTCCGCCTGCTTCTGCTGCAAACGCTTGTAGTGGTTGTAAACGGCCACCGCCATCACTTTCTTGGCATCATCCTGACCGATGATGTATTCATCCAGGAACTTCTTGATCTCTATCGGCTTTTTGACCGTAAGCTTGAAGTTACCGCCACCCGATTCCGTCTTGATGTTCAGTTCCTGTTCAATGATCTCGCGGGCATGATCCACGCAGTTTTCGCAGATATGACCTTCCTGTCCTGCGATCAGGATCTTCACTTCCTCACGGTTTCTGCCACAAAACGAACAATGCAGGGTAGACTTGGCCATAGATGACGAATATTCAAACGATAAAGCTACGAATAAAATCTGAAGCCTCAAAGGAGGCGACTGCCAGACCTTTGAGGCTTCAATTATGATGAATTACAAGACCCTTTTTACGGATCAGAGCTTGTGGATGACGGCATCCACGATCCCGTATTTCACGGATTCTTCAGCATTCATCCAGTAGTCACGATCGAAGTCTTTCATGACCTTTTCGAAAGTTTGTCCGCAGTTATCTGCGATGATCTTTGCGCCCAGTTCCTTGATCTTCCGGATCTGTTCTGCCATGATCTCCAGGTCTGCGGAAGTCCCTTGTCCGCCGCCGCTCGGCTGGTGGATCATCACCTCTCCGTGCGGGAAGATGAACCTCCGGCCTTTCTCACCGCCGCTCAGCAGGATGGAGCCCATGGAGGCGGCCATGCCCATACAAACCGTGGAAACAGGGGAGGAGATCATCTGCATGGTATCGTAGATGACCATGCCGTGGGTCACGACACCGCCCGGACTGTTGATGTAGAACGTGATCTCCTTACCGGGATCGCTGGCTTCCAGAAAAAGCAGGCGATTGGTGATGTCCCTGGCACTGCGCTCATCCACTGCTCCCCATAGGAACACCTTCCGCTGTTCGATGAACTTTTTGTCGAACTGGGCGGAAGTCATCAGGTTCTCCATCATATTGCCGGCCGGTGCGGCGGGCTCGTCTTCCTCTCCCCGGATCATCGGGGCCTTGTATGTATGCGTTTTCATCTTGTCTCTGTTCATTGAAAATTGTCAACAAGCTGGATCCTAGCGGCTCAGGCCTTCTTGGCCTTCCGGGGATTCGTGATCAGAACCTCGTCCACCAGGCCGTACTCCTTGGCCTCCATGGCCGTCATCCAGAAATCACGGTCGAAGTCGGCGGCAATGCGCTCAACAGGTTGTCCGCTGTGCTGGGAGACCACTTCGTAGAGCTCATGCTTGAGCTTCTTCACCTGAGCCACCGTGATCTCGATGTCACTCGCCTGACCACCCGCACCCGCGCTTGGTTGGTGCATCATGATCCGCGAATGCTTCAGCGCCGTCCGTTTGCCATGCGTTCCTGCAGACATCAGTACAGCAGCCATGCTCGCCGCCACACCGATGCATATCGTGGAAACGTCTGGCGTAACATACTGCATCGTATCGTACACACCCATGCCCGAATAGACGGATCCGCCCGGACTGTTGATGTACATCTGAATATCGCGCGTACGGTCAGTGCTGTCCAGGAACAACAACTGCGCCGTGATGATGTTGGCCACTTCGTCCGTGATCGGATAGCCCAGGAAAATGATCCTGTCCATCATCAGACGGCTGTACACGTCCATCACCGCCACATTCATCGGACGCTCCTCGATGATGTTCGGGGTCAGGTTCGTCACCACATGATTCGCATAGCCATGCAGGGTGTGGCTTCCGATGCCTCTGCCCTTGACCGCAAACTTCTCGAACTCCTTACCAAGGTTCATATAAAGGGATTTCTGGATGAATCTGCAAGTTACGATATCTGCTGCCCAAAATCCATGCTAAACTCATAGGCAGGACATTTCGGCAGTCCGCCAGGGAAGAACCGGTTATTTGGATCCCCGTCACAACACACAAAAATCACCGGGCTGAGCATGTTAGGCGCACACGCCATAGTATATGACATGCGAGACTGCCTGCCAAAAAGACATCAAATGCAGTGGATCCGGCGGATCTCTTATATCCGTCTGGCATTGCGTTGCGCCTTCAGCGCCAGTTCTGTCGCTAAAAAACAGTGCGCCTGGGTCATGGCCGTCTCCGTACGGTTCAGTACATCGTCCACAAACTGCCGGCCAAAGGGCAGGGCCACATCGTTGCAATCGATATGCACCGTCTCCTTTCCGTTGGCCATGTACAACTGATTCCCGCGGTCCAAACGCGCAATGTCGATGTTCTTCCGGATCTCAATGAATCCGTCCGTTCCCAGGATCGTCAGTCGCCCGTCGCCCCAGGTCTTCAGCCCGTTCGGCGTGAACCAGTCGACCCGCAGATACCCCGTCCCTCCATTCCCTTTCATCATCACATCCCCGAAATCCTCAAAGGCCGGATACTGAGGGTGATGAACATTGCCGACCTGCGAAGCGACCACCTCCGCCTCCGTCGATCCGGTGAAGTAGAGGAACTGATCCATCTGATGCGATCCGATGTCGGTGATGATGCCGCCGAAATATTTCTTATCGAAGAACCAGTCTGGCCGGGATTTCGGGTTCATGCGGTGTGGACCCGTGCCGATCGTTTGCACAACCTTACCGATCGCCCCGGCTTTCACCAGTTCGCCCGCCTTGATCGTCGCCCGGTTCTCGAACCGCTCACTGTACATGATCGAATAGATGCGCTTTGTATCTTTCTGCACCTTGCGAATGGACGCCAGTTGTTCCAGTGAAGTGATGCCCGGCTTGTCTACCAGATAGTCCTTCCCGTGCTTCATGACCTCGATGCCCAGCGGGCCCCGGGTCGAAGGAATGCCCGAACTTAATATGACCTGGATGCTGTTGTCTTCCAGGATCTCCCGGGCATCCTTCGCGATCCGCACCTTTGGATAAGCTTTTACGAATCCCGCCAGCAGATCGGCCTCTTTCGCATAAACAGCCACCAGCTCACCCCCGCCGGCGATGAGGGCGTTCGCCATCCCATAGATATGGCTGTGATTGATGTTGATCACTGAAAAACGGATCCGGGCAGGACCGGGTTTTTCTTCGACGGCCGATCTTTCCCGGAAGGAGGAGAAGGTCATGAGGCCACCGGCTGCGACCATCGAGCGAATGAAATGACGACGTGCGGGCATGAGGGTATTTTTTCCCAATGTACGGCATCATGGTGAAAAGAAACGGGGTGTGGTAAGCCCACACCCCGCAGATATTTCAGGAAATCGTTGTAAATAATGATGGGGATCCCATCCATGGATCAATGCTCGTGGCGATGCGCATCCAGTTCTTTGGTGAATTCCTCAAGGCTCACCACTTTTTCGACCGGAACAACCTGGGTCTCGGCCCACTGGAAGATCTTCTCGGTCAGCACACGGCGGTAAGCACCGTCCACCTGCTGCTCGTCCTTCATCATACGCTCCACGTATCCGTCGATCCAGTCGAGATTCATACCGCCCAGGCTCATGCCGCCGAAATAACTCAGCACCTGCATGCGCAGCTGGTTCATGACTTCCTCGCGACCGACCTGGATGCCCTGCTCCTGTACGATGCGATCGCTTACCAGGGTCCAGCGCAGCTGATTGCGGAAGGTCGGGAATTCCGCTTCCACTTCTTCCGCCGTTTTGGGTTGCTCCTGGCCTTCCATCATCCAGCGACGGAGGAAACCTTCCGGGAATTCCATCGGGGTTTGCTCATTAAGGATATGATAGAGTTCATGATGCAGGTGATTGGTGGCCTGCTGATCCCATTGCTGCTGGATGTCAGCCTTGATCTGGGCGCGGAAATCATCTTCGGTCTTGATCTCTTTGCCGGGCATGACTTCGTTGAAGAAATCCTCGTTCAAATCGCGCTTCTCGACAAAGCCCAACTTGGCAATGGTCATCTTGAAAGATTGCTGCAGCGCTGCAGGATCTTCCTTGTCAAGCTTCAGGTCGGTGATCAGCCACTCACGCTCTTTCTCATCGAACGCCTCTGTCAGTGTCAGGATAACGCTGTCGTCTTTCTTCAAACCCATCAGCTTAGGCTGGAAAGCGGGACTGAAATATTTTACCAGCAATGAATTTTCCACCGCCGTGGCACCTTCCGTAACATTTCCTTCTGCATCACAGGGCAGGAAGGTCACATTAAGGATATGTTCTTCTGATGCAACCACTTCCGGCTCGGTCATATTGCCTGATTTCATGCGCATGCGCTCAGACTCAACCTCAACCATCGTATCCGTCACCTCAACCTTGTATTTGGTAACGCTTTTTCCGGCCAGGTCCACCACCTTGAAGTCAGGCTTCAGGCCTATTTCGAAATGGAATACGTAGTCAATGGGCTTGTTGACGTCCAGTTGGTTGGGATCATTGTCGGGGGAAGGCAGCGGTTGGGCGAAGATCTCCAGCTTTTCCTGCTGCAGGTAACCCATCAGGGCACGCTCCACGGAGCGAAGCACTTCCTCGCTGAATACGGCCGCGCCGTACATCTTGCGGATCATGCCCGTCGGCACCATCCCCTTCCGGAAACCCGGGATATTGGCGTTCTTGGCGTAGTTCTTCAGCGATTTTTCGAAGGCCGGCATGTAGTCTTCCTTCGTTACGGTGACACTGATCTTGTCTGTGAGGAGCGCTGTCTGCTCCCGGTTAACTGTTGGCATACTTGCTGTTTTCTGAATGCTGTCTTGCTATGTTTTCTGACAGACCCGATGCCCGGCATCAGCCGTCATCGGGGTGAGGTGCGGGTGAAGGGACTCGAACCCCCAAGCCTTGCGGCACCAGATCCTAAGTCTGGCGTGTCTGCCAATTTCACCACACCCGCTAGAAATTCAACCGACGTCAGGATTGCATCTGATGCACATGCTGATGCCGGATTCGGTCGTTCAGGGCCGCAAAGGTATTGGATTCCACACACATTATTTGCGTCCGCCTGTTTTTCAGTAAATTTGAATGCATGGACACGCTGGAATCGATACAGGCATTGCCCCGCTACAGCCTGACGGAGGAGCAGGAAAAGAAGGAGATCGTACGGCAATACCGTGCATTGCTCAAATTCCTCAAACCCAAGGTGAAGGCCGGCGATAAAGGACTGTTGCGCCGGGCCTTCGAAATGGCGGTGGATGCCCACAAGACCATGCGTCGCAAAAGCGGTGAGCCATATATTTTCCACCCGCTGGCTGTATCTCGCATCTGTGTCGAAGAGATAGGTCTTGGCATTCGCTCCACCATCTGCGCTCTGTTGCATGACACCGTGGAAGATACCGACATCACCCTCGAGGATGTCGAGCGGGAATTCGGGACCGAGATCGCCCGGATCATCGACGGACTCACCAAGATCTCCACCGTCGAGGATACCAGCACTTCGAAACAGGCAGAAAACTTCCGGAAGATCCTGCTGACCCTGACAGATGATCCCCGGGTGATCCTCATCAAACTGGCCGACCGACTGCACAACATGCGGACGCTCGACAGTATGAAGCGCGAAAAACAACTCAAGGTCTCCTCCGAAACCGTTTACATATACGCCCCGTTGGCCCACAGAATGGGCCTTTATGCCATCAAGACCGAGATGGAGGACCTGGCGATGAAATATCTGGAGCCTGACATCTACCGCGATATCGCCCGCAAACTCGCCGAAACAAAGCGCGAAAGGACACGCTACATCAATGAATTCATCCGCCCGATCCGGGAGAAGATGGACAGGGCGGACTTCGTCTATGAAATTTACGGCCGTCCCAAATCGATCCATTCCATCTGGAGCAAGATGAAGAAGAAGGGAGTGGAATTCGAAGAAGTATATGATCTCTTCGCGATCCGCATCATCGTGGATGGTCCCCAGGAAAAGGAGAAAGAGGACTGCTGGAAGATCTACTCCTTTATCACGGACATGTACACGCCTTCGCCGGAGCGCCTCCGCGACTGGCTCAGTAATCCGAAATCGAATGGATACGAAGCGTTGCACACCACGGTCATGGGCCCCCAGGGAAAGTGGGTCGAGATCCAGATCCGCTCCCGCCGGATGAACGAGATCGCAGAGAAAGGCCTTGCCGCGCACTGGAAATACAAGGAGGGCGGCGGACAGGAAGGTGACCGCTTCGACCAGTGGTTTGGTCAGATCCGGGAAGCCCTCGGCAACCAGGAACTCAGTTCCATCGATTTTCTGCAGGATTTCAAGACATCCTTCCTTGCCGAAGAGATTTATGTCTTCACGCCCAAGGGGGATGTCAAGATGCTGCCCATTGGCTCCACCGCCCTTGACTTCGCCTTCGCCATCCATACGGCCGTCGGCTCCCGGTGCATCGGTGCCAAGGTCAATCACAAGCTCGTGCCCATCGGCCATAAGCTCCGCAGCGGAGATCAGATCGAGATCATCACCTCAAACAAGCAGAAGCCGAACGACGACTGGCTCTCCCTGGTGGTCACCGCAAAGGCTAAGTCGCGCATCAAGGATGCCCTCAAAGAAGAAAAACGCCGCATCGCGGATGAGGGCAAATATACCCTGCAGCGCAAACTGGAATCCATGGGTGCCGGGTATCACCAACAGAACATAGAAGAAATTACCAGTTTTTACAAACAGTCATCTGCCCTCGATCTTTTCTATCAGATCGCCGTAAAAGCCATCGATCTGAAGGATCTGAAGGAGTTCAAACTGCATGGCGATCGCCTGGAAGCACCTAAACCGGTGAAGACAGAGGCAGAACCCCGTCAGGAAGCGGAAGTGATGCGTCCCCAGCCCCGAAAGGATACAGAACTCATCATCTTCGGGGAAAGCGGTGACAAGGTCATGTACCACCTGGCCAATTGCTGCAAGCCCATTCCGGGTGACAACGTATTCGGTTTTGTATCCACCGGCAAGGGACTGGTCATCCACCGCACCAACTGCCCGAACGCAGCCAGGCTGATGGCAAATTTTGGACACCGCGTCGTCAAGACCAAGTGGGCCAAGAACAAGGAAATATCCTTCCTCACCGGCCTGCGCATCACCGGGATAGACGATGTGGGTGTCATTCATAAGATCACCAATCTGATCAGTGGAGAACTGCGCATCAACATCAACGCCATCACCGTAGAGGCCCAGGACGGCATCTTCCACGGCAATATCCGCCTCTATGTACATGACAAAGAGGAACTGGACAACCTGGTGCTGCGACTGAAGGCGCTGCCCGGCATCCATGCCGTGGAACGTTACGACACAGATCCCGCCCTGCAGGACAGCTATTAAATTTCACCCATAAGCGTCATTCGATTACTTTTGTGCCGCCTTTGGCAAAAACACATACAGGATGATCGACGTACTGCTGGGACTACAATGGGGAGACGAAGGAAAAGGTAAGATCGTGGACTTTTTCGCTCCCGACTATGATATCATCGCGCGTTTTCAGGGCGGTCCCAATGCGGGACATACCCTGTACGTGGATGGACAGAAAGTGGTCCTGCACCAGATCCCTTCAGGTATTTTCCATCCGCATACCGACAACCTGATCGGAAGCGGTGTCGTCCTGGATCCCGTCACCCTGAGTCGGGAGTTCCAGAAAGTAGAGGCGATGGGCGTTGACCCGCGCAAAAATCTCTGCATCTCCGAAAGAACCCATCTGATCCTGCCAACCCACCGGGCACTCGACAAGGCCTCGGAGCTCTCCAAGGGGGAAGAAAAGATTGGGTCAACCCTCAAGGGCATCGGTCCTGCATACATGGACAAAACAGGTCGAAATGGTCTTCGGGTCGGGGATATCCTTGATAAGAATTTCACCACCCAATACATCCGGTTGCGCCTGAAGCATCAGAAGATGCTCGATAGTTTCGGTTTCCGGGAAGACATCACCGCCTGGGAGGAAGAATTCTTCGAGGCCCTCGAACTGCTCCGCCAACTGAGGATCGTCAATGGCGAATATCACATCAATGAACAGCTCAGGTCAGGCAGGAAAGTGCTGGCAGAAGGCGCACAGGGCAGTATGCTGGATGTGGATTTCGGAACTTTCCCATTCGTAACATCATCCAACACGATCTCCGCAGGTGTCTGCTCCGGACTCGGCGTAGCGCCCCAGAAGATCCGCGAAGTGATCGGGGTTACGAAGGCTTACTGCACCCGCGTGGGCAGCGGTCCCTTCCCGACAGAACTGCATGACGAAACAGGAGAGCAGCTTCGCAAGACCGGCAACGAATTTGGTGCCACCACCGGCAGGCCGCGCAGATGCGGCTGGATCGATCTGGTCGCCCTCGATTTCGCCTGCATGATCAATGGCGTAACCCAGATCGTCATGACAAAATCCGACGTGCTGGACGAATTTCCCGTGCTCCATGTCTGCGAAGCTTACAATATTGACGGCAAGCAGGTTGCACAAGTGCCCTACCAAATGCAGAAAAAAGAAATCGATCCGGTGTTCACATCTTTTGAGGGCTGGATGACCGATATATCAAAGATCGATTCCTTTGCAGCCCTCCCGGAGCGCATGAAGTCCTACATCTCACACATCAATCATAAGCTCGGTGTTCCTGTCAGGTACATCTCCAACGGACCAGGCCGCACACAGATCATTGACGTCCAAAAGGGCTGAATTCGTTGATTTTACTGAGGAAAAAAAATTTGGAGATTTAAAATTCTCGTAGAAATTTTACGCACAGAACCGTTGAATTGTATGGCCAAAGCTGAAAAACCAAAGAAGACGCCGGCGAAGAAATCTGCGACTCCCGCTGAGAAGTCTGCTCCGAAGAAATCGCCCGCCAAATCCGCGAAAAAGGATGAGGACGAGGATGACGACTTGCTCGATGACGAGAAGCCGGCAAAGAGCGGCGTGGCCAAACCCACGGCGTCTTCCAAAAAGAAAGCATCATCAGATGATGATGACGATGATGAGGAGGCGGATGACATCGTTGATGATTGGGAAAAACCAGAGGAAGAGGATAACTGGGATCCTGACTTCGACGAGTTCGACGTACCCAAGTCAAAGGCGCGAAAGACCACCGGAGGCAAGAAGGGCGCGGATGACGACGATTTCTCGATCGACGATGAGTTCAAGGACATGGGACTATTCGACGACAACGGAGGATTCGATGATGACGATGATGTATTCTGATCATCCATTCAAATTTATTTTACAAAGAGGCTCTGATGAGCCTCTTTGTCATTTATGCCCTTTTGCATATCTTCCTCAAAACATTCCCGCATGTCCGCACAAATGGCTGAAGTGATCGGTACCGCACTGGTCATCATTTTTGGAAACGGTGTCGTCGCCAGCACCTTGCTCAAAGGATCCAAAGGGCAGAACGCCGGCTGGATCGTCATCACCCTTGGCTGGGGCATGGCTGTTTTCATCGGGGTCTATGCATCTGCTGATGCCAGCGGCGCCCACCTCACTCCGGCCGTCACCCTGGCCCTGGCAACCCTGGGCAAATTCGCCTGGGCCGAAGTACCCGGCTATCTGGTCGCTCAGTTTACCGGCGCCGCCATCGGACAAATCCTCGTCTGGATCATCTATCGTCAGCATTTTGATGCCACGGAAGAGACCGACCTGAAACGCGCCTGCTTTTGTACGGCACCAGCCATCCGTCACCATCCCTCCAATTTCATCACTGAAACCCTTGCCACCTTCGTATTTGTCCTGTCCATCCTGTTCATCCAGGGACCAGACCCCTCCCTGGGTTCTCTAAAAGCCCTGCCCGTAGCCCTGCTTGTATTGGCCATGGGACTCAGCCTCGGCGGCCCGACAGGCTATGCGATCAATCCGATCCGCGACCTGGCCCCCCGTGTGATGCACGCCATCCTGCCCATCAAGGGCAAGGGGGGATCCGACTGGGCCTACGCATGGGTGCCGGTCCTGGGACCCGCTCTGGGTGGGATCCTCGCCGCTGTCGTCTATCCCCTGCTCAACTGACCGCCGAATTGCACAGTATTCAGCCCCGAAAAGTGGAAAAAACTCCACTTTTAGGCTTTTGCATTCCCCAATTAGGCTTTTTTATCTCTGTTTACGTGCTTACCTTTGCGCCACGATTGAAAAAATCACCTCATATCTCATACTATGGCCAATAACGGTAAAATCAAACAGATCATCGGTGCGGTGGTGGACGTGCAATTTGACGGACAACTGCCCGAAATCTATAACGCCCTTGAACTCAAAAAAGAGAACGGCGAAAAGCTGGTCCTGGAAGTGCAGCAGCACCTGGGTGAAGACAGCGTGCGCACCATCGCCATGGATGGTACCGAAGGCCTGGTGAGAGGCATGCAGGTAACGGATACCGGAAAAGCCATCGCCATGCCCACCGGAGAAGGCATCAACGGTCGCCTCTTCAACGTAACCGGTGACCCGATCGACGGATTGCCCGCAGTTTCCAAGGATAACGGCCGCGCCATCCACGCCAAGCCGCCGTTGTTCGAAAACCTCAGCACTGCCACCGAAGTACTCTTCACCGGTATCAAGGTCATCGACCTGATCGAACCCTACGCCAAAGGTGGTAAGATCGGTCTCTTCGGTGGTGCAGGTGTGGGTAAGACCGTACTGATCCAGGAATTGATCAATAACATCGCCAAAGGATATGGCGGTCTCTCCGTATTTGCCGGGGTGGGTGAGCGTACCCGCGAAGGAAATGACCTGCTGCGTGAAATGATCGAAGCAGGTATCATGAAGTACGGCGACGACTTCAAACACAGCATGGAAGAAGGTGGCTGGGACCTCGAAAAGGTTGACATGGAAGGGCTGAAAGACTCCAAGGCGACCTTCGTGTTCGGCCAGATGAACGAGCCCCCCGGAGCACGTGCCCGTGTGGCCCTCAGCGGTCTGACCATCGCAGAATACTTCCGCGACGGCGACGGACAAGGCAAAGGAAAAGACATCCTCTTCTTCGTAGATAACATCTTCCGTTTCACCCAGGCCGGTTCCGAAGTATCCGCCCTCCTCGGCCGGATGCCCTCCGCCGTAGGTTACCAGCCGACACTGGCTACCGAGATGGGTCTGATGCAGGAACGCATCACCTCTACCCGCAACGGTTCCATCACCTCCGTACAGGCGGTGTACGTACCTGCGGATGACCTGACCGACCCCGCACCGGCCACGACCTTCGCCCACCTCGATGCCACCACGGTATTGAGCCGTAAGATCGCTGACCTCGGTATCTATCCCGCCGTGGATCCCCTCGATTCCACCTCAAGGATCCTGACGCCGCTGATCGTCGGTGAAGCCCACTACAACTGCGCCAACCGCGTGAAGCTGATCCTCCAGCGCTATAAGGAACTGCAGGACATCATTGCGATCCTGGGTATGGACGAACTGAGCGACGAAGACAAACTGACCGTAAGTCGCGCACGTCGTGTGCAGCGCTTCCTTAGCCAGCCCTTCCACGTGGCAGAACAGTTCACCGGTCTCAAAGGCGTATTCGTGAGCATCGAAGACACCATCCGCGGATTCAATATGATCATGGACGGTGAAGTAGATGAATACCCTGAAGCTGCCTTCAACCTCGTAGGTACCATCGAAGATGCCATCGAGAAAGGAAAGAAGATGCTCGCCGCCGCCAATGGCTGAGGCAGCGTAAACTAAATCATCATCATGCAACTCGAGATACTTACTCCGGAAAAGAAACTCTACAGCGGAGAGATCTACGGCATTCAATTGCCGGGGATCTCCGGCTCCTTTGAGGTACTGGAGAAGCACGCACCCCTGGTCAGCGCCCTTGGAAAGGGGTCGATCAAGGTGCTGCTCGACAAGACCGGGAACAACACCACGAGGTTCACGATCTCCGGCGGTTTCATTGAAGTGCTGGATAACCGGGTATCCGTGCTCGTAGAAGGAGCCACGCAGCAGTAATCAACGGTTCTTTTATTATAACTCATCAAAAAGGGTCATCGTTCCACGGTGACCCTTTCTCTTGCAAACATCGTCCAACATCCACCACCAACAGTGGATCAACAACAGAAAATGATGATGCATGCCCGCTCCATCAAGGCACACCGTGCCGTTTCCGTGTGCTTCTTCCTTTGCGGATTCATATTTGCCAACTGGGCGGCCAGGATCCCTTCCGTAAAGGATCGGTTCAACCTGGATGAAGGAGCCCTCGGCGCATTGTTATTCATGCTGCCGCTGGGGTCCATCCTTGCGCTGCCTGTAGCCGGCTGGGTCATCCATCGAATGGGGAGCCGCGTGATCACCTCCGTTTCCCTGTTTATGTACGCCGGTCTGCTGGTCATGTTATCGATTGCCGGAACTGTGACCACCCTGTCCGTCACCCTGTTCCTTTTCGGTTTTGTCGGAGACTTTCTGAACATCTCGATGAACACACAGGGATTGACCGTTCAGACCGCGAGGAACAGACCCATTCTCTCGGGACTCCACGCACAGTGGAGCTTTGGGGCGCTATCCGGTGCTGCCTTTGGCGGCTGGACCCTGCGCATGACCTGGAGTACTTACCAGCATTTCATGGTGGTCGGACTCATCAGTGTCCTGCCCTTCCTGTTTCTGATGCAATCGATGTTGAAGGATCCGGGAAAGGAACCTGACCGCCGGGTATTCCAATGGCCCACTTCCGCGCTATGGCTGCTGGGCATCATTTGCTTCTGCAACACGATGGCCGAAGGCGCTATGGCTGACTGGAGTTCGCTGTACTACCGACAGACCCTGAAGGATCCCGGCGGGGTCAGTACGACAGGTTATGTGGCATTCACCCTTTCTATGGCGCTGGGCAGACTGGCCGGCGATCGCATCATTGCCGCATTGGGTTATCGCAAGACCTTGATGTCAAATGGGCTGTTGATCGCGGCCGGACTCAGCATCGCGCTGCTCTGGCATGAGCCTGTCGCGGTGATCGTTGGATTCGCTGCGGTAGGACTGGGCGTCTCCTCCGTCATTCCCATCGCGTACATGATCGCAGGTCGTTCCGGGGATATGGCTCCGGCCGCCGCGCTCGCCAGCGTCAGTGCCATCGGATTCACCGGTTTTTTGATCGGACCTCCCGTGATCGGGCTGATCGCAGATGCCAGTTCATTGTCCTGGGGATTGGCACTCGTGGCCTTGCTGGGGATATGTATCACGGCGCTTTCTACCCGTGTAAGATCGACCCATTGATAGGATCCATGCAATGTTGAAGAAGATGGGACCGCTGCCAGTATTGATCAGTGCTGTGGATGTATCGAAACTCAGTTCAATGTGGGATCAAGGGGAAAATTGACGAGCATCTCGTATTCACCGCCCATTTCACGGAGACTGTTCTTCCAGACTTCGGTGGCATTGCTCGGAAAGATGAGTTTGCGCGAACCGGGTGCCACCAGCCAGCTCCGCTCCGCGATCTCTGCTTCCAGCTGGCCCTCCGTCCATCCTGAATAACCGATGAAGAATCGGATCTGACGGCCGTCGATCCGGCCGGACCTGATGAGTCGGACCGCTAATTCAAAATCGCCGCCCCAGTAGATCCCGTCCCGCAATTCAGTGCCTCCCGGGATCTCCACCGGAAACTGGTGGATGAAATGAAGGGTATCCCGCTGAACGGGACCTCCGTCGTTGACGACATTGTCCATCCCCTCCAGGTCCGGGATCAGATCCTCAAGCGTATGGTCCGTCTTTCTGTTCAGCACCAATCCGAAACTGCCTTCGGGCTTGTGCTCGCAAAGCAGCACAACCGACCTGGTGAAATTCGGATCCTTCAGGAATGGCTCCGCGATGAGCAGCATGCCAGGTTCGGGGTTGTACATATTATGTAAGTTAGGATATAAATCAATACGAAGTATGTTAATATTTTGCGCATTTATAATACCTAAAAATTAAACAAAAAATCCACGACTTTCCAAAGGCGGGGTTAATATGCGGGTCGATTGGCATCAACCTGCCGATCCATGCGTACATTTACATGCCGTGAAAAAAGCGATCCCAGTCATCACGATCCTGATATCCCTGTCCCTGGTGGGGATCATCGTTATACAGTTATCTCTCTTCCAGAGCATGCTCTCAAAAAAGAAGGAGCAGGTCATGGAGCGTCAGGACGAAGAGATCTACAAAGTGGTAAAGGACCTGGTAGAAGATAAGAGCCAGCATCTCTTCATTCCCCCGCCCAATCTCATGTCAGACTGGAAGCGGGATCCATTCTCCCCGCTGTTCCGACCCGGTGTGGCGCAACGATACACGATGCCGGACGTCCAGCGAAAACTCAGAAATGCTTTCATCAAGGCCGGCCAGCCCAATACCAGGTTCGAATTTGCCATTGCCTACGCCAGCAGTACCAACGGGTACGAGATGGCCTCTCCGGGTTTCGATGAACGGTTCGAGCAGGCCATGTCGGATACCCTGCACAATCGCATTTCTGCCTGGGACCTCTCTGCACTGGCCGGCAGCGATACGGAAAACCTGGTGCCGAATGAGCAACTCATCGTGGTGATCAGTGATGTCAAGGAATATGTGATCCGTTCCATGCATTCGCTGATCGGAGGGCTGATCTTATTTACGGCCATCATCATCGCTGCTTTCGCCGTTACCCTCAGCACCCTGCTCCGCCAGAAAAAGCTCAGTGAGATCAAATCGGATTTCATCAACAACATGACCCATGAGCTGAAAACACCGATCTCTACCATCGGGATCGCAGCAGATCTCTTAAGGTCCGAATCTGTGGCCGCCAGCGCCCAGCAGCGTAATGAACTCGCAGATATGATCAAGGCCGAGAACGATCGGATGCATATCCAGGTACAGACCATCCTGGATGAGGCCCAAATGGATCGGGACGGGATCACACTCAAGCGTACGCGGGTGTCCCTGCATCATTTGTTGTCCGGACTGAAGGATCGATTTAAACTCAAGC
>VFQT010002035.1_pt1 | contig 21891 bp, 20 predicted proteins | sample 3512381 | NCBI WGS metagenome assembly VFQT01 (sample SAMN10412376, study PRJNA504923) | tailings metagenome | isolation source: Relicate 2 Philex TSF3 active mining site | place: Philippines: Tuba, Benguet | collected 2017-08-29
TTATTCCCACTCAATGGTAGCAGGTGGTTTACTACTAATATCGTACACCACACGGTTGATTCCTCTTACCTCATTGATAATCGCATTGCTAATATGCGCTAGAAACTCGTATGGTAAGTGTGCCCAATCTGCAGTCATTCCGTCAACAGATGTTACTGCTCTTAGTGCAACAGTGAACTCATAGGTTCTTTCGTCTCCCATTACACCCACGCTTTTCACTGGTAAAAGGATGGTTCCGGCTTGCCATACCTTATCGTATAGGCCAAACTCTTTTAGTCCATTTATATAGATTGCGTCTGCTCTTTGTAAAAGGTCTACTTTCTCAGGGGTGATATCTCCTAAGATTCTAATAGCTAAACCTGGTCCAGGGAAAGGGTGGCGGTTGATCATGTCAGCCGGTATGCCCATTTCTAAACCTACTTTTCTTACCTCATCCTTGAATAAGCTTCTTAATGGCTCCACTAGACTAAGGTGTAAAGTGTCAGGTAAGCCACCTACATTATGGTGCGATTTGATGGTTTGAGAAGGCCCTTGAACACTTACAGATTCAATTACATCTGGATAAATTGTTCCTTGACATAAAAACTTGGCTTCCAACATTTTAGAAGCTTCTATTTGAAATACATCTATAAATAGTTTTCCAATGATTTTACGCTTCTCTTCAGGGTCAGATTTGCCTGCTAGGGCATCATAGAACATGTTCTTAGCGTCAATTCCTTTTACGTTTAAGCCTATCTGGTTATAGGTATCTAATACCTTTTGAAACTCATCCTTTCTCAATACCCCATTGTCCACAAAAATGCCATGAAGGCGATCTCCTATAGCTTTGTGAATTAGGGTAGCGGCAACTGTGCTATCCACCCCTCCGCTCAAAGCCATAATTACATGACCGTCTCCAATCTGCGCTTTCAATTGAGCCACAGTCTCGTTCACGAAAGAGGATGGGGTCCAATTTTGTTTGCAACCACAAATCTCCACTAAGAAATTGCGGATCATTTTTTTACCTTCCGTAGAATGGTATACTTCTGGGTGAAACTGCAAACCATGTAGGCTGTTCCCATTATCTGCCTTTTTTCTAAATGCAGCTACTGGAATACTTTCTGTATCAGCCAAGAGTTCAAAATTTGCGGGTAACTGGGTAATAGAATCGCTATGGCTCATCCATACCTGGCTATTATTCGGAATATTTTGAAATAAAATGTCTTCTTTTTGGATTCTTAACTGAGCACGACCATATTCTCTTTTGTTAGACTTCTCTACCTTGCCCCCAAAGTTCTTGGCACTTAATTGCGCGCCATAACAAACGGTCAATACTGGAAGGTGGTCCAATATGGCTTGAATATCTACATTGGGTGCTTTTTCTTCGTTAACGCTTGCTGGTGATCCACTCAAAATAACCCCCTTTAAGCTAGGGTCAAATGCTATTTGATGGTGGAAAGGGGTGATTTCACAATACACATTGGCTTCTCTAACTGCTCTAGCAATTAATTGGGTGTATTGGCTACCAAAGTCAAGGATTAATATTTTCTCAGTCATAGCGCGAAGATAAGGCAAAAAAAAATCCCACCCGAAGGGTAGGATTGTGTATAAGTTTCATGCGCTAGGCGCAGTAATTACTTTTTCTTAGTCGCTACAGCTTTTACTGCAGTGTGCTTAGCTAACTTGCTCTTTAAATTAGCAGCTTTGTTTTTGTGGATAATTCCACGCTTTGCTAATTTATCAATTTGAGAAATGATGTTAGGCAATTTCTCGTCGTATGCTTTTTGATCTTCGATTGTTTTTAACTCACGAATTGCGTTACGAGTTGTTTTACCGTAATAACGATTTCTATCACGACGCTTTGTAGCTTGTCTTACATCTTTTTTGGTAGCCGAATGATTTGCCATGTACTAGTTAATTTTCAGGAGGGCAAAGGTAAGGTAAGTAGGTTAATATTTGAAAATAAAATCGAAAAAAAATAAAATAAGCCCCATTTTGGCAAAAAAAGGGTAATTTTTGACTGCTTTTTAGACCTAATTCCTTTATAAATCAATCTTTTAAACCGATATTTGCGAACTCGTATTCCCAAATTTAGAAAGGATAACAAAATGAAGGATTTCTCCTATATTACCAACTCACATCCCTCTTTTATAGAAGGAATGTATCAACAGTTTTTAAATGATGCCAATTCTGTTGATCCTGATTTAAAAAAGTTTTTTGAAGGTTTTGATTTTGCCATGCAAAATGGTGCTGTTTCAACTTCAGCAACAACTACTGCAAGTGCTCATCCAATTGCTTCATCTAATGCAGATTGGGCGAATGAAATAAAAGTATATAGATTAATTCTTGGGTATAGAAATAAAGGACATTTAATTGCTACTACGAATCCCATTAGAACAAGAAAGGATAGAGGGGCTAATTTAGATTTAGCATTCTTTGGTTTAACAGATGCAGATCTAGATAAGACATTTAATGTTGGATCAATCATTGGATTAGGTGCATCGAGTTTAAAAAATATTTTAGCGCATTTACAAAGTACATATGCAAGTAATGTAGGTATTGAATTCAAGTATATCTCAGATCAGAAAAGAGTAGATTTCTTGACCAATGAAATGGAAAATAATTTTTCTAAACCTATTTCAATTGATCAAAAGAAAAACATTTTAGAGAAATTAAATCAAGGGGTGATTTTTGAAAAGTTCTTACACACCAAATACATTGGTCAAAAAAGATTCTCTTTAGAAGGTGGTGAGACAACTATTGCAGCATTAGATGCGATCATCAATACTGCAAGTGAGAGTGGTGTGAAAGAAGTGGTGATTGGTATGGCGCACAGAGGTAGATTAAATATTCTAGCGAATATCATGGGCAAGACCTATGAGCAAATATTTAGTGAGTTTGAAGGAACTGCTGTGATGGATCAAACTATGGGAAGTGGTGATGTGAAATATCATATGGGCTATAGTTCTGAAGTAGAAACGCTTAGTAAGAACAAAGTGCATTTGAAATTAATGCCTAACCCTTCACACTTAGAAGCAGTAGATCCAGTGGTATTAGGTTTTGCAAGAGCGAAGAGTGATATCTTGTATAATTCAGATTTAACCAAAGTATTACCTATTTTAATTCATGGGGATGCTTCTGTTGCAGGTCAAGGTATTGTGTATGAGGTTTTACAAATGTGTAATTTGAATGGTTACAAGACAGGTGGTACAATGCACTTTGTTATCAATAACCAAATTGGTTTCACCACAGATTTTGATGATGCAAGAAGTGCGAACTATTGTACTTCTATCGCAGCAATGGTGCAAGCACCAGTTTTGCATGTGAATGGTGATGATGCAGAAGCGGTGGTGAAGGCTGCAGAAATTGCAACAAGATATAGACAAGCATTCCAGAGCGATATCTTCATTGATATGGTATGTTATAGAAAACATGGTCATAATGAAGGAGACGATCCAAAGTATACACAACCACAATTGTATAGCTTAATCGAGAAGCATAAGAATCCAAGAGAGACTTATGCAGAATTCTTGTTAACGCATGGTGAAGCAAGTGCTCAAGATTTGGCAAAGGAAATGGAGAAAAAGTTTTGGTCAGATTTACAAGCTAGATTAGATGAAGTAAAACAAAATCCATTACCCTACAAACCACAAGCACCAGAGCAAGCTTGGGAAAATATGCGTAAAGCAACTGCTGAAGATTTTGTAAAATCACCTTCTACTGCTATCAAAGCAGAAGATGCAAAAAATATTTTTGATGCACTCATGAAATGGCCTGCAAATTTTACGCCATTGAAGAAGGTAGAAAAATTAATCCAAGAAAAAATAAAATTATTCGAGACCGAAAATAAAATTGATTGGGCTACTGGTGAATTAATGGCATATGCTACTTTGTTAGCAGAAGGGAAGGCTGTAAGAATGAGTGGTCAGGATGTGAAGCGTGGTACATTTAGCCATAGACATGCAGTTTTGGTGGATGAAAATACCAATCAACAATACAATAGATTAGATCAGGTAAAACAAGGACAACAACCCTTTAGAATTTACAATTCATTGTTAAGTGAATATGGAGTTTTAGGATTTGAATATGGTTATGCATTAGCCAACGCAGATGCATTGGTAATTTGGGAAGCGCAGTTTGGAGATTTCTCTAATGGAGCGCAAACCATTATTGACCAATTTATTGCAGCAGGCGAACAAAAATGGCAAAGACAAAATGGTGTGGTGATGTTATTGCCACATGGATACGAGGGCCAAGGTCCTGAACATAGTAGTGCAAGATTAGAAAGATATTTACAATTATGTGCAGAGCATAATATGATTGTAACCAATATCACCACTGCTGCTAATTTATTCCATGCATTGAGAAGACAATTAACTTGGAACTTTAGAAAGCCAATGATTAATTTCTCTCCAAAAGCAAATTTAAGAAGCCCATGGACATTTAGTGATATCAACGAACTAAGTCAAGGTGGATTTAAAGAAGTCATTGATGATGCATTTGTAAAAGATCCATCACAAGTGAAGAAAGTATTGTTCTGCTCTGGAAAAATCTCTTATGAGTTAATGGAGAAACAAAAAGCAGATAACAGACAAGATATTGCGATTGTAAGATTAGAGCAAATACATCCATTACCTGTGCAGCAAATCAATGCCATCCATCAGAAATATGGTAAAGCAGTTTGGTTCTGGGTACAAGAAGAGCCATTGAATATGGGTGCAGCAGGATTCTTACAAATGAATTTAAAATCTATTAAATACGGTGTGATTAGTAGACAGGCAAGTGCTTCAACGGCAACTGGCTATTCTAAAGTACACGCTAAAGAACAAAACGAAATTATTACAACAGCCTTTGCTATTTAAATAAATTACCATGATTTCTATTAAAGTACCAACAGTAGGAGAGTCAATCACAGAAGTTACTTTGTTAAAATGGACAAAGAAAGAAGGAGAGTGGGTGGATCGTGATGAAGTGATTGCAGAATTAGAAAGTGAGAAAGCCACTTTTGAAGTGAATGCAGAACAAGCAGGTGTGTTAGTACATAAAGCAAAAGAAGGCGATAGTATATTAATTGGAGCTATTCTTGCAGATATTGATGAAACAGCTCCAAAGCCGGCTGCTGCTGAAAAGCCAGCCGCGGCTCCTGCTCCTGCTGCAGCTCCTGAAGCTGCGAAGGCAAGTACTGCTCCAGTAACTGCTGTTCCAAACAATGTAAAAACAACTCCAGTAGCTGCTGCTATTATTGCTGATAAGAAAGTAGATACTGCACAAATAAAACCATCTGGTTATGCAGGTAAGATTACCAAGGTTGATGTATTAGATGCATTGAACAATCCTGGTAAAACTGCTTTCCCTGGTCAAGACTTATTCTCTCGCAATGTGCGTCCAGAGAAAATGAGCAATTTAAGAAAGACTATTAGTAGAAGATTGGTAGAAGCGAAAAATACAACAGCCATGTTAACTACTTTCAACGAAGTAGACATGACTGCCATTATGAATACAAGAAAGCAGTTTAAAGATAAATTCAAAGAAGCACACGGTGTAAACCTTGGCTTTATGAGTTTCTTTGCAAAAGCATGTGCAATTGCCTTAACAGAATGGCCTTCTGTAAATGCCTTTATTGATGGAGATCAGTTATTGTATCATGATTATGCAGATATCAGTATTGCAGTAAGTACTCCAAGAGGTTTAACAGTTCCAGTCATCAGAAATGTGGAGAGCTTAAGTATGGCGGATATCGAAAAGAAAGTGATTGAGTTAGCAGGAAAAGCAAGAGATAGTAAATTAACAGCAGAAGAATTAACAGGTGGAACTTTCACTATTACCAATGGTGGTGTATTTGGAAGTTTAATGAGTACGCCAATTATCAATATTCCTCAGTCTGCAATTTTAGGTATGCATAAAATTCAAGAACGTCCAATGGCGGTGAATGGGGAAGTGAAAATTTTACCAATGATGTACTTAGCATTAAGTTATGATCACCGTATTATTGATGGTAGAGAGAGTGTTGGATTTTTGGTAAGAGTAAAAGAATTGTTAGAGCGTCCTGAATTATTGTTAATTGGAAAAGATCCAGTAGCAAGTTTATTAGAACTGTAATGCATTTTGCAGTACATCAAAATATCGCAGATAATTTAATCATTGCTTATAATGGTTCAGAGCCCTTAGCGAATTATTTGAAGAAGTATTTTGCTGCAAATAAAAAACACGGCAGTAAGGATAGAAAAAATATTACTGCACTTTGTTATGCGCATTTTAGAAATATCGCAACAAGTTTTCCTTTAGTAGATCAAATTTCTACAGCGATTGATGCCCCAGCATTTATGGCATCACATAAAGAACAGCCTTTATTGTTTGTAAGAATAAGGCCTTGGCAAAAAGATAGGGTATTGGCTAAATTAAAAGCATCTGCCATTGAATTTGAAGAGATAGGTAATGATGCACTATCTTTTGTAAACACCACTGCTATTCAAGAAGTGTTGGATATAAACAAAGAAGTAGTTATTCAAGATCTAAGTTCACAAGCCATTGCTGGTTTAATAAAACATATTCCTGTCAAAGAAGGTAAACCCATGATGGTATGGGATGCATGTGCTGCAAGTGGAGGGAAAACAATTTTATTATTTGATTATTTATCCAATATCAATATACATATCTCAGATATTCGTTCTTCTATTTTAATCAATGCTGATAAAAGATTACAAGAAGCTGGTATTCGACCTGCTAGTGTACAAGAGATTGATTTGACCATGCCATTTGAGATTAAAAAACAATTTGATTTGGTCTTTGCAGATGTGCCATGCTCTGGAAGTGGCACCTGGGGAAGAACACCTGAGCAGTTGGCTTTTTTTAATCAAGCACAATTAGATAAGTATGCTCAATTGCAATCTAAGATTGTTCAGAATTTAATCCCCACTATTGCAGTAGGGGGTTATTTATTATACGCTACATGTTCTGTTTATGCAATAGAAAATGAACAACAAGTGAATGCATTAATTACTTCTGGAAAATTCAATGTAATAGAACAATCTTATTTTAAAGGCTATACCCAAAAAGCAGATACTTTGTTTGGTGCTTTATTGCAAAGAGTGGCTTAACATGCCGCTCTGAATAATTCCACCCGCTACCACATCATCCCCTTCATAGAATACAGCGCTTTGACCTGGTGCAATACTTTTTACATTTTCATAGAATCTTGCTTGCACGCCCATATCAGTTGGAGACAAAGTACATAATGCACCACTGTCTTTGTATCTAATTTTTGCCATCAAATCCATTGGGCCATCTAAGTGATCGTATTTGATCCAATTTAATTTAGCCACCAACATATCGTTTTGATCCAAATCGTTTTCATCCCCAATGACTACTATATTTTTTACAGGATCAATTGCCGTTACATAAGCTGGTTTGCCTAAAGCAATTTCCAATCCTTTTCTTTGACCAATTGTATAAAAAGGGTAGCCCTTGTGTTTGCCTAATCTTTTTCCTTTGGTGTCTACAAACCATCCTCCGTTTACACGCTCTTCTAATCCTTCCACTCTTCTTTTTAAGAAACCACGATAATCATTATCAGGTACAAAACAAATTTCATAGCTCTCGCTTTTCTTCGCCAATTCTGGGTAGCCCATATCAATGGCCATTTGCTTAATATCTTTTTTATGCATGCCACCTAATGGCAAAATGGTTCTGCTCAATAAGTCTTGATCCACTCCCCAAAGCACATAACTCTGATCCTTGGTTTCGTCCAAGCCTTTTGAAATCACATATCTTCCATTGGTATGTTGACGCACTTTAGCATAATGCCCAGTAGCAATAAAATCACAGCCCAATGCGTCGGCTCTTTTTAATAAGGCCCTCCATTTAATATGGGTATTGCACATTACGCAGGGGTTCGGGGTACGGCCTGCTAAATACTCTTCCACGAAATTTTCAATCACAAAATCACCAAACTCGTCACGTATATCTAATATAAAGTGAGGGAATCCATTATTCACTGCGGCTAATCTGGCATCATTGAAAGAATCAATATTGCAACAGCCTGTTTCTTTTCCATTGGTATTGCTGGTAGAGTAATCCCAGGTCTTCATGGTAATACCCACTACTTCGTAGCCTTCGTTGTGTAATAATAGGGCGGCTACTGTACTATCAATTCCGCCACTCATGGCTACTAAAACCTTTCCTTTTTTGCTCATATGCTTGGCCAGTTAAAAGTTGGCTTGGCACAAAAGTAACGAAAAATTACTACCTTCATATACTCAAAAAGTGTAAATAATAATTATATGATAAAGCTACAAGTCATCGGAAACCTAGGAAAGGACGCACAAGTAAACAATGTAAACGGAAAAACAGTTATTAATTTCAACGTTGCTCATACAGAACGTTATAAGGACGCACAAGGGAATCAAAAAGATAGAACTACTTGGGTAGATTGTTCTTATTGGACAGATAGAACAGCAGTAGCCCCTTATTTAAAGAAAGGAACTCAAGTATATGTAGAGGGTACGCCAGATGTTAGATCTTATACAACAGCAGATGGCCGTCAAGGTGCTTCTTTAACTTTAAGAATCGCTTCTGTTCAATTATTAGGTGCAAAACCTTCAGGTGGTTCATCTGATGGAGTAGCTCCTTCTAATTATACACCTACTGCAGCACCTAATGCAGCAGACGAATCAATGGATGATTTACCATTCTAATTAGGATGAGTCAACGCATTTATAGTTATACTGAATTATATCAATTTGCACTGAAGGTTTTTACTAGCATCGGTTGTTCCAATGAAGATGCTAGTCTAGCTTCAAGTGTATTATTATCTGCCGATTTAAGAGGTATCGATAGCCATGGTATTGCCAGACTAGTTGGCTATGTTCGTTTATGGGAAGTAGGAAGAATTAATGCACAACCCAATATTCAAATTGTACATGAAACACCTTCCACTGCAGTGGTTGATGGAGATAAAGGATTAGGATTAATTGTTGCTCCAAGAGCCATGCAAATTGCAATGGAAAAAGCAAAGCAAGTAGGAACAGGATGGGTGAGTGTAAAAAATAGCAATCATTTTGGTATTGCAGGGTATCACGCTATGATGGCTCTAACAGAAGACATGATTGGAATGGCGATGACTAATGCCAGCGCATTGGTTGCGCCAACTTATGCTGCAGAAAAAATGTTGGGCACCAATCCCATTGCAGTGGCTGTTCCTGCTGGGAAAGAAGCTCCTTTTGTAGCAGACTTTGCTACTACCACCGCAGCCAATGGAAAATTAGAAATTGCACAAAGAAATGATCAACCTATTCCAACCGGTTGGGCACAGGATGAAAATGGTGTAGCAAGCAATGATGCACATATCTTAAAAAAAGGTGGAGCTTTATTGCCATTGGGTTCAGAAAAAGAACAAGGAAGTCATAAAGGATATGCATTGGGTTCTATTGTAGATATATTTAGTGCAGTATTGAGTGGTGCAAGTTTTGGTCCTTGGGCACCACCATTTCCATCTTATGTTCTAATGCCAGAGAATATGCCAGGTGAAGGTTTGGGACATTTTTTAGGAGCGATGCGTATTGATGCATTTAGACCTGCTGATGAATTTAAAAGCAATATGGATCTTTGGTTAAACAGATTTAGATCTGCCAAACCCATTCAAGGTCAAGAAAAAGTATACGTAGCGGGAGATATAGAAAGAACCAAGGAAGCTACAAGAATGAAAGAGGGTATTCCTTTGGTGAATGATGTGGTAAAGGATTTAGAAACATTGGCAACTAAATTTAACCTCTCTATTTAACAATAGACTAACGCGTGTTTGCGATATAATTTTTTACCTTTGTTTTCTTACAAAGTTTGATTATGAAGATAATGAAGTTCGGTGGTACCAGTGTTGGTAAGCCAGAAAGAATGCATCAGGTTTCTCAATTAATTACTAAAGATAGTGAACCTACAATAGTGGTGTTGAGTGCATTGAGTGGAACAACCAATAGTTTAGTGGGCATTAGTGATGCTTTGGCAAAATTAGATAAACAAGGTGCAATTACTATTATTGATACTTTAGAAAAACATTATCGTTCTTTTATCATTGATTTATTGAAGTCTGATGAATTAAGAGCAAAAGCCAATGCAATTATTGATGAGCATTTTGAATTCTTAAAAATCACACAAAGAATATCTTTAAGTGATGCTTTGAATAAAGATATTTTAGCGCAGGGTGAATTAATGAGTACTAAATTATTCTCTTTGTATTTAGATCAAGAGCATATTGAACATGCTTTAATTCCTGCTTTAGAATTTATGCGTTTGGATGCAAATGAGGAACCAGATTTGTTGACCATTAGAGAAAAGTTACAATTAACATTAGCTGCTCATCCTACTAAAAAATTATTTATAACCCAAGGATATATTTGTAGAAATGCAAAAGGAGAGGTAGATAATTTAAAAAGAGGAGGAAGTGATTATACTGCTTCATTGGTTGCTGCAGCAGTGAAAGCTTCAGTATGCGAAATTTGGACAGATATTGACGGAATGCATAATAACGATCCACGTGTAGTGGACAAAACTGTTGCTATAGAGCAATTAAGCTTTGACGAAGCTGCAGAGTTGGCTTATTTTGGTGCGAAGATTTTACATCCAACATGCATCTGGCCTGCACAACAAGAAAATATCCCCGTTAAATTATTAAATACCATGCAACCTTCTGCAGCCGGCACGGTGATTAAGAAAGATGCTGGTACAGTAGGGGTGAAAGCAGTAGCTGCAAAAGATGGCATTTTTGCGGTGAAGATAAAAAGTAGTAGAATGTTATTGGCTTATGGATTTTTAAGAAAGATATTTGAAGTATTTGAAAAATACAAGACACCCATTGATATGATCACTACTTCTGAAGTAGCTGTATCTGTAACTATTGATAGCGATTTACATTTAGCAGAAATAGTTGCTGAGTTAAGCAATATTGCTTCTGTAGAAATTGAAACGGATCAAACTATTGTTTCTATTGTGGGTAATGAAATCGCTCAAACATCATCTGTATTGAAAAAATTATTTGATGCCATTGATGAAGTTCCAGTAACCATGGTAAGCTATGGAGGAAGTGCACATAATATTAGTTTATTATTGCCAAGTACTTATAAAACCAAAACCTTACAATTAATCAATAAAGGCTTGTTTAATTTATAATTTAACAGCTACCGTTAAAAAAAAGTTTCTTCCATCAGCTGGCAATGCACCTGGTCCAGGGAATCCTCCTGCTCTTCTTGTGAAGTAAGTTGTATTCATTAGATTATTGATACCAGCTTTGATATTCCAGATTTTGGATAATTTGTATGTAGTACTCAAATCTGTAACTGTATAAGCAGGAATTAAACCTGTATTGCCATTTGCACTAGCTACTCTAGTATTATTAGCATCGCTAAATGTTTCATCTACTTTACTCATTTGTAGAGTTACTTGTAACGTTTTGATACTGTATGTAATTCCTGCTCTTAAAATATTTGCAGGAGCGTTCTCTACTTTTTTTCCTTTTGTACTAGCATCTGCATGATTGGCACTATAAGTCGCATTGGTATATGAATAAGAAGCAAATACAATACAATCTGTTGTAGTACTTTTTGAAAATGCACGTACTGGATTGAATTCAATATAGCTCTCGAATCCTCTGCTATTACTCGCGCCGACATTGGTGATCAATCTATAATTTTTACCATTTGGTGTAATTGATCCAATTCGATTATTATAATGTAGATAAAATACACTTAAGTCAAATTGTAAAAAAGATTTGATTTTGCCTCTGTATCCCAAATCTGCATTAAATCCTTTAGCATCTTTTAAATTGGGGTCAACAATATCAGTAGTAGGGGGTGCTTGTAAATTTGCAAACTGGATGGGCCTATAAGCTTGAGATATGTTCGCATAGAATTCTGTGTTTTTACCAATATGATATTCGGTTCCAATTCCTGCTAATACAAAGCTTCTACTTCTGCTAATATTTTGTAATATAATAGGTGTTGCATTTGAATTGAATCCATTTCTTCCTGATGCAGCTCCTTCTAACCATTCGTACCTAATGCCTGGAATGATATAAAATTTCTCAGATACTCTAAATATATTTTCTACAAATACTGCAGCATTATTTGATACAAAAGAGATATCTCTGGGGAATAAACCTTCAATTGAAATATCATAATTTGATGAGGTAGAACCTTTTCCATCTGCTAAACGATGTGTGGTGCCTGTATACAATCTTAGGCCAGCAGATATGGTATTTGACATTTTACCGAGACTATAATCGGTAATCAATCTACTTTCTAATCCGTAGTTTCTGTATTTGTCTAAATTCACCAAACGCGGATTGTATTGAAGTGTATTTGAGTTAATACTGTCTTTGATATTGATGCCTTGTAAATAACCTACACTATTTCTATCTCCAATGGTAGCATACAATTTAGTATTCCAAATAGTTTGTTGATTGATTTTATAATTCGCAATAATGGCAGGTGTAGTCCATGTAATATCCATCCAGTTTCTGTCTCGTAAACTTTGTTGAGGATTTTTAGCAATTTGTTGATCTGTTAATCCACCTGGTTGTTGGCTTCTAATATGTGATTGAAGTACTTCTACGGAAAGATCCAACTTTGTGTTTACATGATAAGTGATGGTTCCAAAACCAGACTTGGTATAGAATTGGCTATTGCTTCTCCAACCATCACCAGCTCTTTGATCAAAGAAAGTGTAGTAATTCATTTTTTCATTTTTCCCACCAATGGCAGTAAAACTATTTCTCAAATTATTGGATCCAACAGTTTGATGTGTTTCCAATTCAAAAGGCTTATTTATTTCAGATCCATTTCTTAAAATATAATTCACCATGCCTCCAAACTGAGGTCCATATTGTAAGGAACTTTGACCACGAACAATCTCAATTCTTTGAACGGATTGTAATGGAGGGTTAAAATAAGCTTCTGGATATCCAAAAGGATCTGCAGCTATATCATAGCCATTTTGTCTTACATTAAATTCCCAACTTCTATTGGGACTAAGCCCTCTTGTGGCAATGCCTATTTGAATACCACTTGGGTCACTTTCCCATACATGGATTCCTGGTACTTTTGCCAATACTTGACGCATGGTATTATTGACCACATTGCCTTGCACATTATCCAATACAATTAATGCATTTTTTTTACCAGCATAAATATTGGTACCCACAATTTCAGGCATCTGTTGATAGTCAGATTTACTATTTCTACCAACGATGGTTACATCAGGTAGTCTTTTCCAATGAAGGGTGTCATCTTGTTTAACTTGTGCTTCAGCATCCATTGCCCATACCGTCACAAAAAATATGTAATACAATATTTTTTTCATTCACTATTCTTGAGACGCAAAATTACTGACTCCAAAAATGGGAAATTGTTGAAATAGGGAAAAGCGATTTATGTTATCGGGAAAATTCAATACTACAATTTTAGTATAATATTCCCTTTAATATAATCAAAAAAAAGATCAGATATAGAATCTGATCTTTTTTAAGTCTAAAATTAAAAATCTAAAAAGGCTTAAATAAATAGCAAAGCGTCTCCGTAAGAGAAGAAACGGTATTTATCTTTAATGGCTTTTTTGTATGCTTCCATAGCTAATTCATATCCTGCAAATGCACAAGTCATAATTAATAAACTTGTTTTTGGTAAATGGAAATTGGTAACCAAGCTATCTGCAATATTAAATTGGTAAGGAGGGTGGATAAAATGATTCGTCCAACCTTCTGCAGGTTTTAATAATCTTTGAGCTGTTACACTACTTTCCATTGCGCGCATTGCAGTGGTTCCAATAGAACAAATACGACGATTGTTTTCTTTTGCTGTATTGATAATTCTACATGCTTCATCATCTATTCTAAAGTATTCAGCATCCATTTTATGCTTACTTAAATCTTCTACTTCAATCGGTCTAAAAGTACTTAAACCAGTATGCAAGGTTACTTCTGCAAAACGAATACCTAGAATTTCTGATTTCTTGATCAATTCTCTGCTAAAGTGTAAACCAGCAGTTGGGGCAGCTACTGCACCTTCGTGTTTAGCATATACTGTTTGGTATCTATCCTTGTCTTCTTCATCAGGCTTACGCTTAATGTATTTTGGCAATGGAGTTTCCCCTAAGAATTCTAACATTTTTTTAAAGCCTTCATCATCTCCTTCCCATAAAAAACGGATCGTTCTTCCACGGCTGGTTGTGTTATCAATTACTTCTGCAACTAATTCTTCATTTTCACCAAAATATAATTTGTTACCTACACGAATCTTTCTTGCGGGATCAACAATAACATCCCAAAGACGGTTGGGCTTGTTCAATTCTCTTAATAAGAATACTTCTATTTTTGCACCTGTTTTTTCTTTACGACCATACATTCTTGCAGGGAATACCTTGGTATTGTTTACTACAAAAACATCTTTATCGTCGTAATAATCCAATAAATCAGAAAAATGACGGTTTTCCATGTGACCGTTTTTACGGTTTACCACCATTAGTCTGCTGTCTTCTCTTTTTTTGGTTGGGTACTGTGCGATCAGGTTTAGAGGAAGATCGTACCTAAATTGTGAAAGTTTCATTGTGTCTATTTTAAAATGATAGCCACATTAAGTAAACTACGGCCTTACGGGGCAGTACACTTCATGTTACGGCATGAAAATTATGGACGCAAATGTACAACATTAGCACTAATTTTGTGTTACTAATTAAGCATCTAAAAATTGGCTAATTGTAGGAAACTACCTAGTTTTGCAAACAATTGTTAGTTTTAGTGCGTATTGGTATAAAACCTATTAAACTATGTTGAGAGCTAAATGGTGGAAACTTCTGGCCTTTGTACTGTTATTGTATACTTGTACTTATGGATTCTTGGTAGAAGTACCCAAACTAGATGACCGAATGCAGGAGTCTATTCGTAATTTTTTCTTCCATGTTCCAATGTGGTTTGGCATGATGATTTTATTTTTTGTTTCTCTTTGGTATGCTATTAAGTATTTAAGAAACGGAAATATCATCAATGATATTTATGCAACTGCTTATGCAAGTATTGGTTTGCTTTTTGGTGTTCTAGGAATTATCACTGGTGCGGTATGGGCAAACTATCAATGGGGTAGTCCTTGGGTGGGTGATCCAAAACAAAATGGTGCAGCCATTGCCCTACTTATTTATTTCGCATACTTTGTTTTGAGAGGATCATTGATTGATCAAGAAAAAAGAGCAAGACTATCTGCAGTATACAATGTGTTTGCATTTTTTATGTTATTCCCAACATTATGGATACTACCAAGATTATCTGAATCATTACATCCAGGAGGACAGGGTAGTGAGGGTAATCCAGGCATCAACGGTAAAGATATGACTGCGAGTATGCGTACTGTTTTTTATCCAGCAGTAATTGGATGGACTTTATTAGGTGTTTGGATAAGTACTTTACAAATCCGTTACCAAATGATTCAATTCAAAAAAGAAGGACTCTTATAAATTCATTTAAACAAATAATATGTTTCAATTATTACAAGCAGCAAACAATAATGGGTTGATGGTACAAAATGGGAAAATCTTTTTAGTGATGACCATAGTATCCATTATCTTAATTGGTCTATTTTTATATGTAGCCAGTATTGATAAGAAAATAACAAACCTAGAAAAATAATATAAACCACTTTTTATGTCTACAAATAATGAGTACAGCTTTTTTCAGAGTGTTGAAAAAAGTTTTGACAAAGCATCTAAGTTTACAAATTGGGAGAAAGGAATATTAGAACAAATTAAAGCCTGTAATAGTATCTACAGCATGCGCTTCCCTGTAAAGATGGATGATGGTAGAATTGAAGTAATTGAAGCATACAGAATTCAGCACTCTCAACATAAATCTCCTTGTAAAGGTGGTATACGTTTTAGTTTAGCCGTGAATCAGGATGAAGTGATGGCATTGGCTGCTTTGATGACTTATAAATGTGCTATTGTGAATGTACCATTTGGTGGTGCAAAGGGTGGTATAAAAATTAGCCCAAGATCTTTAAGTGCATATGAATTAGAAAAAATTACTAGAAGATATACAGCAGAATTAGTAAAGAAAAACTTTATTGGTCCTGGTATTGATGTACCTGCTCCAGATTATGGAACTGGTGAAAGAGAAATGGCATGGATTGTAGATACATATCAATCATTAAAGCCAGGTGAAATTGATGCTGCTGGTTGTGTAACCGGTAAGCCTATTTCTCTAGGTGGTGTAAGAGGAAGAAAAGAAGCTACTGGATTAGGCGTTTTCTATGGTGTTAGGGAGGTTTGCTTGATGCCAGATATCATGAAGAAGCAAGGATTGGAAGTGGGTATTGAAAATAAAAATGTGATAGTACAAGGTTTAGGAAATGTGGGATATTATTCTGCAAAATTCTTTAGAGAGCATGGAGCAAAAGTTATTGCGATTGCTGAGTACGAAGGTGCTATTTATTGCAAGGATGGATTGAACGAAGAAGCAGTATTCCAACACAGAAAAGCTACCGGAAGCATCTTAAATTTCCCTGGTGCTACCAATATTGAGAACAGTAGTGATGCTTTAGAATTAGAGTGTGATATTTTAATTCCTGCTGCATTAGAAAATGTAATTGATGCGAATAATGCACCAAAAATTAAAGCAAAAATTATTGGCGAAGCGGCAAATGGTCCTTTAACACCAGAAGCAGATGAGATTTTCGCTAAGAAGGGTATTTTAGTTATTCCAGATATGTATTTGAACGCAGGTGGTGTAACAGTATCCTATTTCGAGTGGTTGAAGAATTTGAGCCATGTTAGATATGGTAGATTGGAAAAGAGATTTACAGAAAACACAAACATTAATATTTTAAATCAAATTGAGGAGTTAACTGGTAAAAAAGTAACCGATGCAGAAAAAAATATTATTGCGCATGGACCTGATGAGATTGATTTAGTTCACAGTGGTTTGGAAGAAACAATGATCACTGCGACAAGAGAGATTATGCAAATTTGGAAAGACAATCCGTCTATTCCTGACATGAGAACTGCAGCGTATGTATGTGCGATTAATAAAGTGGGTACTTCTTATGCTGAGTTAGGTATTTTCCCTTAATCAATTCAACAACCTTAAATATAATCGGGGAGACTTTGCAGATAATGCAGTTTCCCCGTTTCTATTGTAGCACCATAGGTGGTGTGACCATTGGTCATCACTAGAAAATCAGCTTCAACTACTTGTTGGTATTGTAAAATTTGCTCCAAGGTTTTTTCTGTAATAGGAATATTGGCTTCTTTACACTCAATTAATAACCACGGGCAATCATTTTTATAAACGATTATATCAAATCTTTTTTTTAATTCTCCTAATTGAATGGTTTTTTCAATGGCTATTAAAGTTGATGGATAGTTTTTTACCTGAATCAAATATTGAATAAAGTTCTGTCTAACCCACTCTTCAGGAGTTAGCACCACCCAAGATTTTCTTAACGGATCAAAGATCTGGTCTTTACCTGCTTCTTTTTGTATTTTGAAGGGATATTCTGGGTAGTTTATGGAGATCATTTATTAAGTCCGTTAAAAAGCGTAATTTTATTGTATTATTAGATTCAAAGATAAGCACTAGCATATGAAAACAAAAGAAGAAATAGTCAACAACTGGTTACCTAGATACACTGGGGCTAGATTGGATCAATTTGGTAAATATATTTTATTGACCAATTTTAGTAACTATGTGAACATGTTTGCTGAACAAAATAATGTTCAAGTGATTGGAAGAGATAGACCTATGCAATGCGCAACAGCAGATGGCATTACCATTATTAATTTTGGTATGGGTAGCCCTGGTGCTGCCACAATAATGGATTTATTAACAGCGATTCAACCAGAAGCGGTTTTGTTTTTAGGAAAGTGTGGAGGGTTGAAAAAAAGAAATACTATCGGTGATTTAATTTTACCGATCGCAGCAATAAGAGGAGAGGGTACTTCCAATGATTATTTCCCTGCAGAAGTTCCAGCATTACCAGCTTTCGCTTTACAAAAAGCAATTTCAACAACTATTAGAGATAATAATGTAGACTATTGGACAGGTACTGTTTACACAACTAATAGAAGAGTTTGGGAACATGATGATCAATTCAAAGAATACTTAACTAAGATTAGAGCATACGCAATTGATATGGAAACTGCTACCATTTTTACAGTTGGTTTCTATAATAAAATACCCACTGGTGCATTGCTTTTAGTTAGTGATTCTCCTATGATTCCTGAAGGTGTGAAGACAGAAGCAAGTGATTCAAAAGTTACTGCAGAGTTTGTTGCAAGACATTTGCATATAGGGGTTGATTCTTTAAAGCAATTGATTAACAACGGACAAACCGTAAGGCATCTTCAATTTTAATCGCATCAAAATAAAATAAATAAAAATATTTTATTTTGATTTGCTTCTCTAATGAAAAAAAGAAAAAAATATAGCATTTTTTTCTTTTTAAGAAGGAAATTGAAAAAATAAAAAAGAGAAAAGATTTATAAAAATTATATTCTTTTAATTTTTATAAATCTAATCCTTCCATAGAAAAGGGAAGAGAATGTAGGCAAGTGCAATGATCATGATATCGAATCCGCATAGCAGTCCAATCATTTGTGCTAATCCATTTTGTACAATATCTGAAAAAGCAATATTGGCAATCTTCATCAATAACATTAATTGAGGAATGATTAATGGGAAACCTAGTATTGCCATAATCGCTGAAGGTTGTGAAGCTTTTGCTGCAATGGCTGCCAGAAAACTAAATACCAAACTCAAACTGATCCCTCCTAAACATGCAATACCAAAGAACATTAATCCATGTTCCAAAGGGTTACCTAATAAAATGGTAAAAAGTATTAAACTCAATCCACTCATTAAGATCATGAGCAAGCTGTTGTAAATTAGCTTAGAGAAAATAAATTGAACGGGGCTGGCAATTGTATAAAAATACAACATACGGCCTCGTCCATCTTGAATAAAACTTCTTGCTACCGCATTGATACAAATAAATAAAAGAATCACCCAGAATAAACCATTCCAAACCTTGTCTTCTGGCTGCCCCATACTTAAGTAAATTACAAAAGTGGTAGAAGCGATATATAATAAAACACCAAAAAATGTATACTGCTGCCTAAACTCAATTAAGATATCTTTTTTGAGTAAGGTGTAGATATTATTTAGTGATTTATTCATGCAAGATTATTTAGCAGCACAAATTCTGCATCTTGGTTCGTAATTGTTTTTTTCACCTAATACAACGGTACCTTCTTCGGCACTTGTTCTGTATGATACATTGGCTAAGTGGCCACACTGAACACAGATGGCATGTAGTTTGGTAATAAAGTCTGCAATCGATAATAATTGTGGCATTGGTCCAAATGGCTTACCTAAATAATCCATGTCTAATCCAGCTACAATCACTCTCTTGCCTTGACTCACTAAAGTTTCACAAACGCTGATCACTTCTTCGTCAAAGAATTGAGCTTCATCTATACCTATTACATCTGCATTTTCTGCTAGCATCAAAATATCGATTGCTTTGTCTACTGGTGTAGAAGCGATCGTATTGGCATCGTGACTTACCACTTTGGTTTTATCATATCTAGTATCTGTGGCAGGCTTATACACTTCCACTTTCATGTTGGCAATCTGCGCTCTTTTAAGTCTTCTGATTAACTCTTCGGTTTTTCCGCTGAACATGCTTCCGCACACAACTTCGATCCAACCTCTTTTCTCACTTGATAAATGCTGTTCAATAAACATAACAATATTTGGATAAATTTATTCGTTAACTTTAAAAGTCTTCAATACCTCAAAAGTAAACATTAGAATGGAAAGAGTAAAAGCTTTGGCCGACAAATTCAATCAACAATTAGCACAAAATGCAGATTCTGCAGCTTTAAGACAAACAGCTATTCAAATTTTGGCAGAATTAGAAGCAATTCCCTCTATTGAGAACCTTCCCAATAATGTTTCTGTGATTATGCCCTCTGTGGATTATGCAGTTTTGGAGCCTATACAATTTGAAGAAACAATTAAAATTGAAGAGCCTGTTAAAAAAGTTGAACCTGTTATTGCTACTGAGCCAACATTAATGGCCAAGCCTAAGGAAGTATTTGTGGAAGAAAAACCTATAATGGTTGCGCCAAAAACAGCAGCTATTGAAAGTAAAAAAGAAGTGGCGGAGAAAATATCTTTAGAACCCATTAAAGATTTAAGAGCAGCTATTGGCATTAATGATAAGTTTCAGTTTATGGAAGAGTTATTTAATAAGGATGAATCACTATTTGAATCAAGTGTTAAGACTATCAATAACTATAAGAATTTTGCAGAAGCTCAATTCTGGATCAAGCAAAATCTTAGAATCAAATATAATTGGAAAGAAGAATCTACAGTAGTGCTTGCTTTTGATCAATTGGTTAAAAGACGCTTTTCTTGAAAAACTGCTAGTGTAGCTTTGGTTGCGCCAGCATTATCTTTTACATAATTTGCAGCTTTACTGCCCATATTTTGCAACTGTGATTTATCAGCTATCAAAGTATCAATTGTTTCTTTTAAAGAATTAGCATCTTGAATTTTGATTCCACCACCTGAACTACTTAATCCAAACGCTTCTCTGTATTTTTCATCATTGGGCCCCCAAATTACTGGTACCCCAAAAGCGGCAGGTTCTAATACATTGTGAATTCCATCTTTTGTAAATCCACCACCTGTATAACTAATAGTTGCGTATTGATATAAATTTCTCAATATCCCAATTCTATCCACGATAATAATACTAGGTGTATTTGCAGGAGCAGTAGCTTTTGCTATTGTGTTTTCCCACTGAGTTAATGTAATGGCTTTGGGATGTATTTTTTGAGCAGCATCAATAGATTTTGCATCAACATGATGTGGTACAATGATCCAATTATATTGTAAAGGCACAATTACTTTGGATAATATAAAATGATCACTATCCCAGGTACTGCCAGCAATAATATTTGGGTGATTAGATAGATTATTCATCCAATCAAAACTTTGTTTATTTTGAGCAGTACTCAAGACTCTATCAAATCTTGTATCACCCGTAATAAAAATTTGATCTATTGGGTAGATAGATTCGATCAATTGTTTTGATGTATTGTCTTGCACCAATACATAGCTAAATAGTTGTAAGATCTCTTTATAAAATCCTCCATACCATTGAAAGAAAATTTGATCTGCTCTAAAAATTGCGGCAACTAAAACAGTAGGGATAGATTTTTCTTCTGCTACTTTCAAATAGTAATACCAAAATTCATATTTGATAAATAAGATCAAACTGGGTTGGATGCTTTCAATAAATTGTTTTGCTGCTTCTGGCCCATCAAAAGGAAGATAAGTGACCACATCAACAGCAGTGTCATTCTTTCTATGTAAATAACCAGAGGGAGAAAAGAATGTTAACCAAATTTTATAATTGGGGTATTTTGCTCTGATGGCTTCAATGATGGGAAGTCCTTGTTCAAATTCACCATAAGAAGCTGCATGTATCCAAATAATGGGTTGATCCATCTTGGCCTTGGCTTCTTGAATCTCTTTCCAAACCTGTTGTTGTCCAATACACCAATCACTGGCCTTTTGGTTAAAAATGGCCAATATGCTAGCAATTTTTGGGTATAAAAACAGGAATAGTTTGTACAATACCATACGGGGCAATTTAGGGTTTTTATTGTAATTTTGACTAAATTTTAATGGATGCGAAAAATTCAAATGGTAGATACAAAAACTCAGTATCTAGCTATCAAAGAGGAGGTGGATGTTGCGATACATGAGGTATTGGATTCGGCTGCATATATAAATGGAAAAGCGGTGAAAGATTTCGCTCAACACTTAGCCACTTATTTGGATGTTCAACATGTGATTCCTTGTGCCAATGG
>VFQT010002036.1_pt1 | contig 21882 bp, 23 predicted proteins | sample 3512381 | NCBI WGS metagenome assembly VFQT01 (sample SAMN10412376, study PRJNA504923) | tailings metagenome | isolation source: Relicate 2 Philex TSF3 active mining site | place: Philippines: Tuba, Benguet | collected 2017-08-29
GCCATGCGCGCCTCGTTCATGATCTTGATGCACGAGGACTTGCCCGACTCGCGCCAGCCGGCGAAGCGACGGGCAGACCCGATGGCGCCACGGAACATCGCCTCGGTGGCGGCATCCATGCCCTCGGTCGCCTCCGCCATGGCCCTGTCGGTCTCGGCCGCGTGGGCAGCCTGCTTGGCCGACGGCGACTGGGTGTCGTCGAGCAGGCGCATCTTGTCGACCAGTGCGAGCGCCAGCGAGGGCTTGGACTCCCACGATTCCGTGCCGAGGTCCCACTCCGACGGTCCGCGGTAGCCGAACTCGGCGATGAAGGCCCCGAAGTCGCTCCAGAAGCCGCCCGCCGACGACGGCAGCTGGGCGACGACGTTGTCGACGCCGCTGTCGAACAGCGCGGTGAGCTCGGGGCTGTCGCGCACCGTGCGCGACAGGCTCCACAGGGCGTACGTCGGGGCAGCGGACTCGACGTCGCCCGCGTAGCCGAGGATCGTGACGAGCAGGTGGGCCTTCTCCGGCGGCAGCATCTGCCCGGCCACGGCCGGGCCGACAGCAGCGTTGGACGAGCCGATCTGCTCCGAGCGCCACGCGAGGCGCTCGTACGGCATCATCGCGCGTGCTCGCGCGACGAGGGCGCGGTTGCTCAGGCCCTTGAGGTTGGGGCGATTGCGGCGCAGGTCGTCGGCGAGGGCGGCATCCTCGTCCGCTCCCTCGAACTTGCTCGTCGACAGCACCCAGCCGGCGCGAGCGGCACCCAGAGCGGACAGCGCCGGGTTCTCGTCCTGGGGCGAGGGCACGTGGGCGGGCGCACCCGGGGAGTTGAAGAAGATGGCGTCGATGATGTCCGCCGACATTCCCTTGCGAATGCCGAGGACTCGCACCGAGCTCTGGTTCACGTACAGGTAGCCGTAGATGAATCCCGCGACCGAGGCCGGCTCCTCCAGCTCCGAGGCCGTGAAGCAGACATCCTCGACGTAGCCCGAGGCCCAGCCCGGAAGGACATTGGGGATCCAGCACAGGGTGGCACCCAGCGGCGTGATGGGGTCGGCCATGACGTCGGCTGCGTTGAGCCGGGTGTAGACGGGGAAGCGGGTGCTGGGCTCGGTGTCGGTGAGCCAGGCCTTCTCAGACATCGGACGTCCATTCGGGTCGGGGACAACTCCCGTGGGAGTCTGCCATCCGCGGCACCGGCGTACCACCCGTTGGATGGAAATCCACGCACGTGACCGGGTCAGTCGTGGACGGGCTCCCCCGCCATGAGCCGACGCAGTGACTCGTGGGCGTGCTGCACCCCGATCTCGTTGCGGCCGATGATCATGTGCTTGTCGGCCAGCGAGGGCAGGCCGTTCTGGACATCCGTCTGAGCCGTGTAGTCCTCGTCGCGGAAGGCCGCGAAGAACCAGTCCGCCGTCTTCGCCGCCTCCTCGAACTCCTCCGGGGTCTGGGGCGGGGTGCGCAGCAGCGTCGTCTGCCAGGTCATGGACTCACCCCACGAGTCACCCGGGAGCATGATCGAGATGACCGTGCGCTCCCGCCAGCCGCCCGCGATCGACATGCCCGGGAAGATGAAGTAGACGAGGCCCATGGCAGCGGCCGGATCCCATTCCTCGCGAGGCCGTTCCATCATCGCGTCGAGGGACTTCAGCGCGAACACGTTGCGCATGTGCGGACCGAAGGCATCATGCGTCATCCGGTTGGAGTGGTTCGTGAGCGCGACGGTGTTCGGGTGCAGCGCCCCGAAGTGATACCCCTCGAGGTAGCCGTCGAGGGTCACCTTCCAGTCAGGACCGGGCAGTTCCTTCGTCACGAAGTGCGTGCACTTGTCGAGCTCCAGCGCCTCGAGGTGGGGAAGCACCGGGCCGAGCCAGGCGTCGATGTCCATCTCGAGTCCGGGGGTGAGGCAGACGTAGACGATGCCGGCGCGCTCCTCGCAGGCAAGCTGGACGAGGCTGTAGTCCTCACGCGGCACCTCCCCGAAGGTGCTCTCGCCGGGCACGCCGGTGAGGCGGCCGGCGGTGTCGTAGGACCACGCATGGTACGAGCAGACGAAGCCTCGACGCGTGTTGCCGCAGCCCTCCGGCAGGAGCTTCATCGCGCGGTGACGGCACACATTGAGCATGGCGCGCATGTGCCCGTCCTTGCCGCGGACGAGGATGATCTCCTTGCCCACCACGCGCAGCGCCTTGTAGTCGCCGACGTTGGCCAGCTCGGCCGACGTGCACACCGGCAGGGGAATGCGGTGGAAGACCGTCTGGATCTCCCGCTCCCACTCGTCGCGGTCGAGGTAGTGGGAGATGGGGATCTCCAGCTGCTCGGGTGCCATGTCGGTCGTGCCGTTGCGCAGGTGCCCGACGAGCCGGTCGAGGATGGCCATCGCCTCGTCGCGGCTCATCGCCGCGTGGCTCCCGGCCAGGTACTGCGGGACGGTGTCGGTCATAGCGCCTCCCCGGTGCATCGTGCGGCGTCCGGGGACGAGCGGCCCGGGCGCACGCGACAAGTCATCTAGATGACCCTAGGCGACCGTGCTGCCCCCTGTCACCCCCAGGCTCGTTTCTCCCGCGACGCGGGAGCAACGAGCTCATTCCGCGGGGAATGGGTACTTGTCGCTCAGCTCTCCCAACGCCGCGCCCGGGCTCGCCAGGTCAGCACGGGGACAGATGAGCCATAACGGCGCGCATGCCCCGACCTTGGCTCAGATGTCCCGCGACGCGGGAGAAACGAGACAGGGGCGCGTCAGTTGGTCAGGATCCCACTGTGAAGGTGCCGGTGCTCGTTGACGGTCTGGATGCGCTTGCGCGAGCCCTTGACGAGCACCTCGCTGATGGAGCAGTGGTTGGGCAGGAAGAACATGTCGTCCTCGATCCCGAGGATGTCGGCGAGGTAGGCGTTGATGACCCCGCCGTGGCTGATCAGCACGATGTGCTGACCTTCGTGGTCGGCGACCAGGGCGTCGATCTCCGACACCGCGCGTGCCCGGAAGCGTGCTGACCCCTCGCCGAAGAACATGTAGTCCCAGCGCACATGCTCGGTGAAGGCCTCCTCGCGGGCCCGCCACTCGTCCGGGTCGACCAGGGACTGCGGATCCTGGCCCGGCTCGAGTTCGCAGTAGGACCTGATCTCCACCAGCTCCGGCCGCACGACCGGCACGAGATCGTGGGGGGATGCGACGATCTCGGCTGTCTCGACAGCCCGGCGCATGGTGCTGCAGGCCACCACGTCGACGTCCTGCTCCCCGAGCATGGCCGACAGCGCCATCGCCTGCGTGCGACCGAGCCCGCTCAGCGGCGGGTCCTCCCACTGGGAGAAGTCGAAGGACTCTCCCACCGGGTAGTCCTGCTGCGCATGCCGAGCGAGGGTCAGCCGGGTGACGCCCTCCTCGAGCAGCAGGAACGGACGACGGACGGAGAACGGCGGCTCCGGCGGGACCGGTGGCCGGTTCGCCGTCACGGAGTACCGACCACCCGCACCGTTCCCGCGGATCCGTCCAGTTCGACCGTCGTGCCCGAGGGCAGCGTCTTGCTCGCATTCGCGAGCGACACCACGCACGGCACGCCAAGCTCACGGCTGACGATCACCGCATGGCTGGCCTGGGCGCCGATCTCGCAGATCACCGCACTCGCGATCATGAACAGCGGCACCCACGACGGATCGGTGGTCGTGCAGACGAGGATCTCGCCCGGCTCCAGGGAGTCGGCGTCGGCGAGGTCGAGGATGACCCGCGTCTTCGCGGTGACGATGCCGGGCGACCCGCCGATCGCCTTCATCTCCGTGCCGACCGGCGCGGCGTCTCCCACGGCTGCCGCCTTCCGCTTCGGCCACGAGCTGATCGGCGGCACGGGCTCTCCGCGCATGACGAGGTAGGGCGGCTCGAGCTCGCGCAGGGTGAGCCAGTCCTGGTGGCGCTGGGCCAGCTTCGCCGTGAAGGAGCCGGGATCGGCGAGGTAGGCGTCGAGCTCGCTCTCCAGCAGCTGGAACACGTGCATCGGGTCCTGCAGGTGCCCCCGCTCGTGCATGCGGCGTCCGAGCTCGCGGAACGCGAGCTTCGGCTCCTGCATCAGCTTGACGGTGGCGTTCTTGCCACCCTCGCGGAGCCGGTACGACATCTGGCCCGAGGCGATGCCGGCTGCCAGGAGTCCGGCTGTCGCCTCATCGCCGGCGACCGCCGCGGTCAGCTCGGCCACAGCGGCCTCGCGACGCTTCGCCGCCTCCGCAGCACGGGCGCCCGGCGACATCGAGTCGTCCTGTCGACGCACGCGATCGATCATCTGGTACGCGAGCGTGGGGTTGATCAGCCACGTGTCGGCGCTGATCTCCCACTCGTTGACGCCGCGATGCCCGAAGGACTGCAGCAGCTCGTCGAACGCCGCGTTGAAGGCGGCCGCATCGGCATTGCCGGCGAGGCGATCGGCGAGGCCGTCGACCCCTGCGTCGAACTCGGCCGTGAGGGCCGGCGAGGACGTCACCTGGCGGGAGAGGTCCCACACCCGCTCGGGCAGGCCCGCCGAGGCCACGTCGCCCAGCGCAGCGAAGATCTGGATCGCGAGGTCGGGCTTGCCCACTGCATCCGCGACACCCTGCACGATCTGCGGGCCGACGGTGGCGCCGATGACGACCTGCGCGTAGGCGTCCCAGCCAGGCCGCTGCCAGCGTGCCGACGTCCGGCCGTACTCCACGAGCTCGGCGTCCGAGATCGATGCGAGGTCGGGTCGGCTGGCCACCCACGCGTTGGCCTGGGCGATGTAGTCGTCACCGAGCTTCTGCTGCGACCCGCCGAGGATGGCACCGAACGACTCGCCCAGCTTGGCGGAGCACGCCTCGTTGTCGTCTCGGGGATCGTGCTTGTACGGGGGCACGGTCGGGTTCTGCCCGAAGAAGGAGATGTCGATCGCGTCGGGGGTAGCACCCGGCATCCGGTATCCGAAGACGCGTCCGAGCGAGACCTGGTTGTAGAAGTACCCGCCCCAGTTGCCATAGGTCTCGGGCTTGTCCCAGAGGAACTCGTCGGGCGTGAATGTCCCGAGGGCGATCCACGCGTCGGCCGTGCCCGGGACCATGCCCTGCTCCCAGGTGAGGGTCCAGTTGAGCGGCGTGAACGGATCGGGGCCCACCTCGTCGGCGTTCGCGCGGGTGTAGAGCGGGAAGCGCTCGCTCGGCTCGGTGTCGGTGATCCAGGTGTCCATGCTTCTCCTCGGCTGGTGATGCGGTGGTCGCAGGGCGTTCGTGGGCGTGATCAGCCCGAGATCACGGCCCGGTCGCCCTGCTTCCAGAGCCGGTCGAGCCGTCGGTAGGAGATCCGCCATCCGTCCGGGGTGCGGACGACGCGGTCAAAGTACTCTCCACCGAGGAAGTAGTGCTTGACCGGTCCGGGCGCGGACTCGCGGATGTGCTGGGAGATCAGGTAGGTGCGCACCTCGGCCTCGTCGCCCCCCGCGGAGAACTCCACGAGGCTCTTGCCGACGAGGTGCTGAGTCGCGTCGAGGTGCCCGATCGTGCCCTGGATCATCTCCCGGATGGCAGCCGGCCCCGTCGGGCTGCCGAGGCCGCCCGCGTCGAAGGTGGCGTCGGCGGTGAAGATGCCGTCGAGGTCCTCGAACGTGCGGTAGTCGAGGGCACGGGCGTACCGGGCGAGCAGGTCGTCGATCTCGATCCGGTCGCTGATCTGCTGGATGTCGAGGGTCACGTCCGAGAAACTAGACAGTGACTCCGGTTATTGCAAGGATTCGCCGAAAGTCCCCGACCGAACCGGAGTCCCGTCATGGCCGAGCAGGCGAAGAACTGGGAGGACGTCACCTCCTACACCCTCGACCAGGAGGACGAGCTGGCCCTGTTCGACGCCCAGATCGAGTGCACCCTCATCTGGGCCAGCAAGGACGGCTGGCCGATGGGGGTCATCGTCAACTACATCCACCGCGACGGCCGCTTCTGGCTCACCGCCAGCGAGGAGCGCCCCCGCGTCAACCAGATCCGCCAGGACCCCCGGGTCTGCATCGCGATCTCGTCCAAGGGCTCGAGCATCATCGAGCGACAGTCCCTCACCTACAAGTGCGAGGCGATCGTCCACACCGACCGCGAGACCCTCGACCGGATCCTGCCCGAGTTCGCGAACGCGATGCGACCCGGCGAGCCGGAGAAGGCCAAGGCCTTCCTCGAGATGCTCGACTCGGAGGGTCGCGTCGTGTTCGAGCTGATCCCGAAGGTCCGGGTCGGGTTCAACAGCGCGAAGATGTGGGCCAAGTCCGAGGCCGCCCGACCCAGCGACTCCCCCTCCGGCAGGCACGACTGACTCCCTCCCACCGACTCCAGAGGATCCCCATGCGCTTCGACGACCGCGTCGTCTTCATCACCGGCGGCGCCAGCGGCATCGGCCGTGCCACGGCCGAGCGGATCGTCGCCGAGGGAGGCACGGCCGCGCTCGTCGACCTCGACGGCGATCGCGCCCGCCAGGTCGCAGCCGAGATCGGCGGAGGGTGCATCGGACTCGCAGCCAACGTCGCCGACGAGCAGCAGGTGGCCGAGGCGGTGCGAGCCACCGTGGCGGCGCTGGGCGGCATCGATGGGGTGCTCGCCGCTGCCGGCCACGCCGAGTTCGGGCCGACGGCGGAGTGGGACGCCGACCGCTTCATGCGCATGCTCAGCGTCCACGTCGGCGGCACCTTCTACGCCTGCAAGCACACGCTTCCCGTCATGAAGGAGCGCGGTCGCGGCTCCGTCGTGACCATCGCCTCGACCGCCGCCGTCATGGCCAACAACAACAACGTGCCCTACGGGGCCGCCAAGGCCGGCATCACCGGCCTGACCCGCCAGCTGGTGTTCGAGGCGCTGCCGGAGGTGCGCGTGAACTGCGTGGCCCCCGGGCGCACGATCACCGGCATGACCACCCCGCTGATGCTGGCGCGCGGTGGAGACATGGAGAAGGGCGAGGAGATCTTCGGCGCGGCCATCCCCATGAAGCGCATGGGCACGGCAGACGAGCTGGCGGCCGCCATCTGCTTCTTCCTGTCCGACGACTCGTCGTTCATCACGGGCCAGACCCTCGTCGTCGACGGCGGCGAGACGATCTCCTGAGGGTGCCCGCCCGCACCTGCTCAGCGGCCGGCCCACCTGCCGGATTCCGCCTGCGGAATCGCCAACCACCTGCCAGACTCGCGCCACTGCTCCCCGCGAGTCTTCCGAGAGGTGGGTCATGCCCCAACACGATCGCATCGACGCCGAGTCCCTCGTGCCCCTGGCTGCGCTGTACGAGGCCCTGCCCGGCGGGTTCAACGCCATCCCCGACATCGTCGCCCGGCGCCAGACCCTGTACGGGATGCTGGCCCAGATGACGGCGGACCTGCCGCCCAATCCCAACGTGAATTTCGAGGACATCTCGATCGACGGGCCCGCCGGTCCGCTCGCCCTCCGCGTCTACCGCCCGGTGAACCCGGGTGCCTCGCGCCCGGGCATCTACTTCATCCACGGCGGCGGCATGGTGCTCGGCAACCTCGAGACCGACCACCTCACCGCGGTGATGCTGTGCGAGACGTTCGGAGCCGTCGTGGTGTCGGTCGACTACCGGCTCGCCCCCGAGGACCCGTACCCGGCCGGCCCCGACGACTGCTTCGCCGGCCTGACCTGGATGGCCGCGAACGCCGACAGCCTCGGGTACGACCCGTCGCGTCTGGCGATCTACGGCGGCAGCGCAGGCGGCGGCCTGGCCATCTCGACGGCGCTGCGCGCCCGAGACAAGGGCGGCCCGGCACTGTGCTTCGTCATGGCTCCCTACCCGATGATCGACGACCGCAACGAGACAGCCTCCAGCCAGGAGATCGTCGACATCGGCATCTGGGACCGTGCGGGCAATGTCGAGGCCTGGGCCTGGTACCTCGGCGGCAAGCCCGCCGACCAGTACGCGGCGCCGACGCGTGCTGCGGATCTCAGCGGACTGCCGCCGCACTTCATCGACGTCGGCGACCGCGACATGTTCCACGACGAGGACGTCGAGTTCGCCGGACGCCTCGAGGCAGCCGGGGTGCCGGTCGAGCTTCACGTGTACCCCGGCGCGTACCACGCGTCGGAGGTGTTCGCGCCGACCGCTGCCCTCAGCCAGCAGATCTGGGCCGCCCGCATCGCCGCGATGCAGCGCGCGCTCGCCTGATCTCACACTCCTGACGCCGAGACCTGCAACTGGCGTCGCACCTGCGCCCCGGTGTGACGCTGGCTGCAGGTCTCGGTGCGTGCGGGGGTCAGGTGAGCAGTGACGCGCGCAGCGAGTCGAGCTGGTCGGACGTCATGCCGTGCTCGAGAGCCCATGCCGCCGCACCGCCGTACGTGGCGGTCATGCGCTCAAGGAAGGCCAGCATCGTCTCCTCGTCGGACGCGAAGATCCAGTCGGGCGCGTAGGCCAGGCCGTTCTCCTTGAACACCGGCGCGCTGCGGATGCGCTCGACGACGGGGGCCATGTTCTTGGTGGTCACGTGGTAATCGGCGGCGATGTGCTCGTGCGACACCCCCAGGATGTCGAGGAGCATGGCCACCGAGATCCCCGTGCGGTCCTTGCCCGCCGTGCAGTGGATGACGACCGGGAGGTTGGCCGGGTCGGCGATGATCGACAGCACCTCCGCCACGTACGCGGCATTGACCTTGATCTGCCTCATGTAGTCGTCGACGAGGTTGTCGCACGCGCCGGCTGCGATCTGCTCGTCGTTCACGCCTGACTGCGGCATCATCGGGCAGTTGACGACGCGCACGCGCGGACCGAGGTCGTAGCTCTCGCGGGAGACCTCCATGGGGATCCGAAGGTCGATGACGACCCCGGGGGCCACCAGGTCGAGGAACTGCTCACGCCCGATGTCGGTGAGCGCCTTGGGGTTGTCGCTGCGCAGCACCAGACCCGAGTGCAGCACCCGGCCGTCGACGGTCACCATGCCGCCGAGGTCGCGGATGTTCACGAGTCCGTCGACGCTGAGCTCAGTCGCTCTCACTCGCTCACCCTCCGGGCCGACGCCATCATCGTCCGCGCGAGCGCATCGGGATCGGCGGGATCCCCCTGGCCCGCCAGCGGTGCCTCGACGGCGAGGATGGTCGTCGACGGCAGCGCCTGCACGAACGCACGCACCGGCAGGTCGCCCTCGTCGGGCAGCAGCCGGGCCCGGACTCCCTCCGCACGCGCAGCAGCCGCATCGGCCGCCGGCCCCGGGCCGTCCGCACCGCAGATCTGGGCATAGGGCAGCAGGCGCGGGTCCACGTCGGCGAGCTGCTGCGTCGTGCCTCCCGAACGTGTCAGGTGCAGCACGTCGGGAAGCACCACGACGTTCGAGGTGCCGGACGCCTGCACGATGCTGACGGCATCAGCGAGGTCGCGACAGGAGCTGAACATCATGAACTCCACCGCCACGTCGGTGTCGCGGGCGGCCGCCTCCTCGGCGACGGCGGCCAGTGTGTCGAGCCTGCGGGTCGGATCGTCATCCTCGACCGTGGCGAGGACGTAGCGCGCACCCAGCGCCTGTGCCGCATCGAGCAGGGGCCGCGCAGCCGCCACGCTCTCCGGGCCCGTCATGCGGACGACCTCCAGATCCAGGAGGCGAGCGCCGCTGGCGTCGATGTGCTGGCGCAGCCGCTCGAGCGCGCGGTCGTCGCCCACGTGCCCGTGGTCGACTCCTGTGGACGGGCTCGGAGTCAGTCGAAGGCTGAACCAGTCGAATCCCGCAGCCGCGGCGACGTCCGCGAGCCGGGCCGGAGGCACCGCGATCATCGACAGGTGGGCGAGCGAGAACTCCCGCGCCATGTCAGGTACCGGCCAGGCGTTCGACGATGGGCAGGTAGGCATCGAGGTGGGCGTCGCCGACAGTGATGTAGGAGAAGCCGTACTCCTCGCGCCTGCGGATCAGCTCCTCGCAGATCTCCTCGACGCTGCCGACAGCCGCGTGCGGGAAGCGCTTGAGCTCCGGGAGCGCGAGGCCGGTGCGCGCCGCGACCGCGTCGGCGGTGATCTGCGAACGTCCCTCCACCGAGATGAAGTAGGTGGCGGTCTCGAGCTCGAGGTCAGCGAACCGCTCGCCAGCACCATCCTTGATCCACTGGATCTTCTTGCCGGTCTCCTCCTCGGTGGACGACGAGATGCTGCCGGCGCCGACGACGCCGCTGCTGTTGTTGAAGTTGACGCTGACGATGTCGGCCAGCTCGCCCGCGATGCCGAGCACCTTGGGGGCCCCTCCCCCGATCATCAGCGGCGGGTGCGGGGTCTGCACCGGTCGCGGGACGGCGACGTATCCGGACGACTGGACGAACTCGCCGTGGTAGTCGACCTCGGCGTCGCTGGAGTAGGCCTGCAGCATGAACTCGGCCGTCTCGCGCATCAGCTGGATGCGACGGCCGGCCGACTCGAAGGGGATGCCCATGCCCTCGTACTCGTTGACGAGCCATCCGGCACCGAGGCCGATCTCGAGCCTGCCCTCGGACAGGACGTCGATGGTCGCCATCTCCTTGGTCAGGATGGTCGGCAGGTGGTAGCTCGTGCAGGCCATACGCGACCCGATGCGCAGCGTGGTCGTCGCCATCGCCGCGGCCGTCAGCGCGGGGATGAGGGCCATGGCCTGCACCCGGTGGCCCGTGCCCTCGATCCGGGAGCCCGGCCCGAGGTAGTGGTCGGCGACATGCAGGGTCGAGTAGCCGGAGCCCTCGACCTTGCGTGCGAGCTCGACCCACTCCTGCTTCGTGGGGGAGCTGAACGCCTGGATCGCGAAGCGGAAGGGTCGGGTCATGACTGCCTGGCCATCTTCCGCGCGGCCCGGAAGTACTGCCCCTGCGACGCGGTGAATCCCCCGTCGACGAAGAGCACCTGGCCGGTGATCCACTCCGAGGAGTCCGAGCACAGGAAGGAGATCGCATCGGCGATGTCGGACGGGCGACCCATGCGCCCCGCCAGCAGGGTCGCCGCGATGGCCTCCTGCGCGGGTGCCTCTCCGTAGTGGCCGGCGGTGCCCTCGGTCAGGACCGTGCCGGGCGCCACGGCGTTGCAGCGGATCCCCCGGTCGGCGAACTCGACGGCCATCGCCTGGGTGAGCAGGTTGATGGCAGCCTTGGACGCGGGGTACAGCGACGTCGACGCAGCGTGGGCGACCGACGTGATGGACGACAGGTTCACGATCACACCTCCCCCGCGACCGCCCATGATCGGCACGAGAGCCTGCGCCATGAGCACAGGTCCGATGATGTTGATGTCGCAGAGCGCCCGCATCTCATCGACGGACGAGCTCAGGAGGTCCTTGTAGACCTGGATGGCGGCGTTGTTGACCAGCACCGCAGCCTCGGGTGCGAGCGCAGGCACACCGGCCACCGCCTCGGGATCCGACACGTCGACGACCGCCGTACGGCAGCCGAGGTCACGCGCGAGCAGGTCGAGCGCGTCGGCGTTGACATCGAGGGCCAGCACCTCGTACCCGTCAGCCATCAGGCGCTCGCTCACCGCCCGGCCGATGCCCTGGGCTGCGCCCGTCACGACTGCTGTTCCCCTGCTCATGCGCTCTCCCTCGTCGGACATTCCTGCCAGTGGTCTGCGTGGACGGCCCAGTCGATGCATCGTCGCAGAACCTCGCGGTACTCCGGGGACTCCCAGGCCACCCGGTCCACGGCACCGAGATCGTCGATCCCGAGGTCTCTCACGTCGAAGCGACCACGGCAGTGGCCGAGCGTCAGGTACGTGACCTGCCCGCGTCCCTCCGGGCGGGTGAAGAGCACCGGATGGCGTCCTTCTGCGTGGTCGTTGTCGAATCCAGGGGTCGGGCCGCTGTACTCGACGTCGAGCAGCACGCGCAGGTCGTCCGTCCGCTCGGACACGTAGATCTCGTCCGTCGTCGCGAACGCGGGGATGCCATCGACCAGTGGATCCACGACACCGGTCGGCTCGATGCGGAATTCGGCGATCCTCGGGTGGGCGAGGAACCGACTGCCCAGCAGCGCGGAGAACTCCGGCATCGCGTCCGGCGTGCGGAAGATGCGGGGGCCATCGGCAGCGGGCGGGTCGATCGCCGAGTTGGTCGCGTGGAGTGCGAGCAGGCGGCCTCCCCCGGCCACCATCTCGCGCAGGACAGCTGTCTCGTCGGCAGTCGGACGGACATCGCACGTGTAGGCGATCACGGCATCGGCGCTCGCGAGTCGGTCAGTGTCGGAGAAGTCCGCGTGGACAGTGGTGCGGGCTGCATCGTGCCGCCCGATCAGGGCCAGGAGCTCGCGGCGCGCGTAGTCGAGGTCGTGCCAGCGGCCACCGACGACGAGGGCCACCTCCACGCGGCCGGAACGGCAGCGCGCGGAGGTGGCCATGATCGAGGACTAGTACTGCGTGCGGACGGTCATGCCGCCGTCGCACACCACGTTCGTGCCGACGCAGTAGCCGAAGGCCGGGCTCGCCAGGCTCACGATGACGGCTGCGATCTCCTCCGGCCGGCCCATGCGACCGAGCTTGATGGAGCCAAGCACCTTCTCGTAGACCTCGGGGCGACCGGCCTTGATCTTGCCCCAGTCGCCGTCGTCGAAGTAGACCGGACCGGGCGAGACCGTGTTCACGCGGATGCCCTTGGGAGCCAGCGCCTGAGCGGCTGACGACGCATGTCGGATGATCGCGGCCTTGAATGCTCCGTAGGAGTTGGGCGACGAGGGCCACACGTTGTCGAAGCCGAAGGTCGAGGACAGCGCGATGATCGAGCCGCCGCCGGCTGCCTCGAGGATCGGCGTGCCCTCGTCGATGAGGTGCACGAGAGGGAGCAGGTCGAGCTCGAGGCTCTGCTGCCACTGCTCAGGGCCCTTGAGCGAGCCGCCGGTGACGTTCGAGACGAGGATGTCGAGCCCGCCGAGGGCCTCCGCCGCATTGCGGATGAACCCCTTGAGCTCGTCCTCCTTGGACACGTCGACGGCCTCGGCGTAGACGGTGGCGCCCTTCGCCTTCAGCTCGGCGGCGAAGGCATCGACCGCCTCCTGGCTGCGCGCGCAGAAGGCAACGGCCGCCCCCTCCGCTGCGAGCAGCTCGACGGTCGCGCGGCCGATGCCGCGGGTGCCGCCGGTGACGAGGGCGCGCTTGCCCTTCAGGCCGAGATCCATGGTGTTCCCATCTGTCGCGGGGTCGGGCGTTCGTGCCAGCGGCACAGCGGGCCCGGAGTCAGATTGGAATGTTACTAGATCCCGACTACGGTAAGTGCCTGATCGCCCATACTGCCCGGAGTCGCCGATGAGCCGCGTGACCGTCCTGCCGCTGAACCTCGAGCTCGAGGTGGGAGAGGCGGAGTCCGTCATGGCTGCCGCCCATGCCGCCGGCTACGTCTGGCCCACCGAGTGCGGGGCCAATGCATCGTGCGGCCTGTGCGTCAGCATCATCCGCGAGGGCATCGAGAACTGCAGCGAGATCCTCGACGAGGAGCGCGAGACCCTCCAGCGCACGATGGGTGCGGTCGATCCCGTGCGCAGGCTCGCCTGCCGGCTCACCGTCACCGGCCCCGTCACCTTGACCAAGCGCGGCGTGCACCCCACCGAGGAGGCATAGATGGATCTGGCTTCGGCACTGCAGCGCCTCGAGCGGCTGGAGACGCTCGAGGCTGCACGCTCCTGCCTCTACCGCTACGCCGAGGGCGTCGACGGACGCGACTGGCCGCTCCTGGCCAGCGCGTTCGCCGCGGATGCCGTCCTCGTCATGCCCGGCTCGGAGGTGGTGGGCCGCGACGCCATCGTCGAGGGTCTGCGCAGCATGCTGCCGCCGGAGTTCGTGACCCGGCACCTGGTGGTGAATCCCCGCGTGGACTATGCCGGGGAGGGACGTGCGCGTTCGCACTCGACCATCTACTACGCCCACGAGGGCGAAGGATTCGAGGCCACCGGCTGGGGCGACTACATCGACGACATCGCGGTGGTCGACGGAGTCGGGCTCATCACGCGCAAGGAGTTCGTGCCCGCCCAGCACCTGCCCGGCAGTCATGCGCGCACGACCACCCGACTCCAGGCACTCGAGACCGCCGAGCTCGCGCGCGAGGCCTCCTGGCGCTACGCGACGGCGGTCGACACGCTCGACTTCGACCTGCTCGCATCCGCCTTCACCAACGACGCCGTCCTCGTGACCCGCAAGGGCCCGCGGGAGGGTCGCGATGCCGTCATCGAGTACTACCGCACCGCGCTCGCCGACCCCGTCGCGCGCAAGCACTTCCTCGTCAATCAGAAGGTGACGGCCTCCGGGCCGGACACCGCCCTGATGGAGTCGTACTTCATCTACACCTACGCCGGCACCGACACTTCCATCCTCGGCTGGGGCAACTACGTCGATCGCGTGCGCGTCATCGACGGCGTGGGCTACATCGCCGAGAAGCGCATCTCCATCGACGTGCACGCCGACATCCGGGAGGGCTGGGCCACATGAGCCATCAGCTGATCGGCAAGCGCATGCTCGTCACCGGGGCCGCCCAGGGCATGGGGCGGGGCATCGCCGTGGAGGCCGCCCGACAGGGAGCGGAGTCCGTGGTCATCCACGACGTTCAGCGCGAGTCTGCCGAGGAGACTGCCGCGCTGGTGCGCGAGCAGGGCGCCCGGGCTCAGGTCGTCGTGGCCGACCTGCGCGACGCCGCGGCCATCACGCGCATGATCGAGGAGTCGGTCGAGTTCGCCGGCGGCCTCGACACCCTCATCAACAACGCCGGTGTCATCGACACCTCGTTCCTGCAGCCCTCCGGCTTCGACACCCTCGACGAGGCGACGTGGGACATCGTCATGGACGTCAACCTGAAGGCGGTGTGGCTCGCGACCCGTGCTGCGGCCCCGCATCTTCGCGCATCGGACCGGGGACCCTCCATTGTCAACTCGGCATCGGTGGCCGGCGTGCACGGCACTGTCAGCGCCATGGCCTACGGGGCCAGCAAGGCCGGCGTCATCCAGCTGACGAAGTCATGCGCCGTCGCTCTCGCTCCGGGCATCCGCGTGAACGCCTACCTGCCCGGCAGCATCGACACCCCGATGGCACAGGGGCACCTGGCATCCGGGGCCGATCGGGAGCGGATCGCCCGGCGCATGACAGGCACCCAGCTCATGCCGCGCTTCGGGTCGGTGAACGAGGTGGCCCAGGTCGCGTGCTTCCTCGCCTCCGACGCCGCATCCTTCGTGACGGGTGGGATCTACCCGGTGGACGGGGGAACGCTGGCCTGGCGGGGTGTCCAGGGCTCGTGAGGCCCGGGACTGCCCCGTACGACGTCGTCCTCCTCGACCTCGATGGCACCATCATCGACTCGGAGCCGGGGGTCCACGAGGCACTGCGCCACGCCATCACGAATGGCTTCGGCATCGTCCCGACCCAGCAGGAACTCGAGGAGTTCATGGGTCCACCGCTGTCGGAGGTGCTGCCCCGCGTGTTCGGGCTGACCGACCCGGCGGACGAGCAACTGTTCTTCGAGTTGTACTGCGAGCGGTACTTCCACGGCACCGAGTACGAGTTCGACGTCTATCCCGGGATGTCGGAGCTCGTCTCCGACCTCCATGCCGCGGGCATCCGCGTCTGCCTCGCCACCTCCAAGCCCGACGCCTCCGCCGTTCGGATCCTGGAGCACGCGGGGCTGCTGCCCTGCTTCGACTTCGTCGGCGGCTCCCACGTGGACGGATCACGCCAGGACAAGGTCGAGGTCGTGGCACACACGCTGGCCGCGATCGGCGCCTCCGCCGACACGCACCGCATCGTGATGATCGGTGACCGAGCCCTGGATGCGCAGGCCGCCGAGGCACACGGGCTCGACAGCATCCTCGTCACGTGGGGCTACGCGGCCGCCGGCGAACTCGATGGCGCCACACGCGTCGTGTCGTCCACCGAGGACCTCCTGGCCCTTCTCCTGCCCTAAGGCTCCTCCACTGCACCCCGAACCAGAGTCCGCCGCATGTTGTCCTCCTCCACCCCGGGCCCCTAGCATCCTCACGTGGATCCGGATGAGCTCGACGGCGACACCCTCGCCTCCGTGAGCGGAGGCGGGTCTTACGCGGGTCAGTCAATCAAGTGCAACATCACGACCGACGGCACGTCGTGGAAGTGCACGAGGTGCCCCGCGCAGGGCACCGGCGCCGTCCCGAACATGCAGTGCACCACGCCGAGCGGCCCCGCCCAGAACTAGCCGCGCCCGCGAGCCGCCAGGGCCACGCTCATCCCTTGGCCCGGCGCGGATTCACGACCCCGCCCTCGCGCGGGGGCTGGAAGCCGGCCTCCCGCACGCGCCGCTCGCGGATGCGCCAGGTGCCGTCGATGCGCTCCCAGCGGTCGTGGTACTCGCCCCACAGGATCATGTCGGGCTTCCCGTCGTCCCGGTACCGGTGCCACGCCTGGACGTAGCTGACGGCATCGGCAGTGTCGTCGCCCGTGAACGTGATGGAGATGTTGCCGATCAGGTGCTGGGTCGCCTCGAAGGGCGCCAGGACGCGCTCCATCCACTCGACCACGGCGTCAACTCCGACGAGGTCGCCGCTGTGCGGGGAGGCGAAGACGCAGTCGTCGGCGAAGACGAGTCGGTGATTCTGCGGCTCGAGCCAGTCGGTGGCGCGCGCGTACGTGTACATCTGCTGCTCGATCGCGGCGCGATCCCCGAGTCGGTCCACTCCTGCCTCCCGGCGTTGGTGTGTCAGTTGTTGTGCTTGTCTCCCGCGTGTCGACCCCAACGACTGACGCAGCAACGGCGACTCAGCCGCGTGCGGCGTCAAGCAGCGGGGCGAGACGCTCCGGCACCGAAGCCCAGTCATGCGGACTCGTGATCGACGGGTCGAAGTTGGCGTCGACGGACACTGCGTCGACGCCCGCCGCCGCAGCGGCCGACACCTGCTCGCACAGCTCGTCGACACTCAGCGGCTTCAGATTGGCCACGATGACCGGCGGGTCGGTGAACAGGTTCCAGCACATCCGGAGCGGCTCCAGGTGGGCCGGGCGCATGGTGGCGAGCTGCTGCATCGTCTCCAGGTGCTGCTCGAGCGTCCCGGACGCCGGATTCCACCAGTCGAACTTCTCCGCGGTGCGCCGCAGCCCGGCCTCCGAGCGCATGCCCGCCATCAGCGGCGGGTGCGGGCGCTGCAGGGGCTTGGGGTCGACGTCCGACGCCGGGATGCTGAAGAACTCCCCCTCGAAGCTCACCGGGTCAGCGGCCCAGCACGCCTTCAGTGCGTCGATGAGCTCGTCAGCGCGACGACCCCGCGTGCGGGGGTCGACGTCGTACTGCGCGTGCTCCTCGTCCGACCAGCCGACGCTGAACCCGAAGAGGGTGCGACCACCGGAGAGCACGTCGAGGGTCGACAGGCGCTGCGCTAGATCCACGGGCCGGTGGTAGCCGGCGACGAGGATGCTCGTGCCGAGGACGATGCGCGACGTCCAGCCGGCCACCACCGACAGCAGCTCCAGCGGCTGCAGGACGAAGCGGTACGCCTCCGGTACGGCGAGTCCGGGTCGCGCGGAGTACCCCGAGACGACCTCATGCGGGTAGAACAGGTGCTGCTGCACGAACAGGTGGCCGAAGCCGAGCTCCTCGGCCCGCTCCGCGAACCCGCGGACGGCCGACGCGTCGGCGTGCGGCCCCAGCTGGGGCAGCGCAAGTCCCACTCGCATGAGGCCTCCTCAGCCGCCGATGGTGCGATCGGAGTCCCAGTACGGACGTCGGAGCGCCTTCTTGTCGACCTTCTGCATCTCGTTGCGCGGCAGCTCGTCGATGAACTCGTACTGACGCGGGATCTTGTAGGCGGAGATGAGGTCGCGGCAGAAGGCCTCGAGCTCGGCCGGATTCGGCGGGCGCGACGGATCCGCCGGGACGACCAGGGCGAGCAGCTGCTCATGCAGATCCGGGTGCGGGATGCCGATCACCGCGACATCCGCCACGGCCGGATGCTGACGCAGCGCGTTCTCACTCTCGGACGGGTACAGGTTGACCCCACCCGAGACCACCATGTCGGACATGCGGTCGGTGATGAAGATGAAGCCGTCGTCGTCGACATGCCCCATGTCGCCGAGCGTGAACGTGCCCGGACGCACGTAGGCCTTGGCCGTCTTCTCCGGATCGTGGTGGTACGTGGGCCCGTAGCCCTCCGGCGCCTCGAAGGCCAGGATCCCCGTCTGCCCGACCGCGAGGTCGTTGCCGTCCTCGTCGACGACGACGACGCGGAAGGGCTCCACTGCCCGGCCCACCGACCCCGGATGCTCAAGCCACTCGGTCGAGGAGATCCGGCACAGGGTGCCCGACTCCGAGCCGCCGTAGGACTCGGTGAACACAGGACCGAACCAGTCGATCATCGCCCGCTTGACGTCGGGCGGACACGCTGAGCCGGTGTGCGCGATGAGGCGCACGCTGCTGACGTCGGATGATGCGCGCACGGACGGGTCGACGGCCAGCAGGCGCTGGAAGTGCGTCGGCACCATGACGGACGACGCCACGTCGTAGTGGTCGATCAGTCGCAGCACCTCGGCGCCGTCGAACCGGCCGACGACGACGACCGGGCGTCCGAGCAGCAGGTGCCGCACCGCGGTCAGCGGGCCGTTGTGCTGCAGGGGGCCCACGACGAGATGGGGTCCTTCGGGGAACTGGGCGCGCTCGCGCAGGCGGTCGAGGTACTCGCGGTGATCGGCGACCGGGCCGAGCACCCAGCGCGTGGCGGTGCCACGCGCCCGTCCGGTCGTGCCCGAGGTGTAGACCATGCCCGGCCGCGCGGGCCGGATCGGGAAGTCGGCGGGAATGCTCGCCCCCGCGATCCAGTCCGACCAGGCGACGACGCCCGTGGCCGCGGACGATGCTGTCGCGCCGGAGTGCAGGACGACGGTGTCGACGAGGCCGGCCTCGAGAGCCGCGACCGCCGTCGGGGCACCCCCCGGACCGGCGATCAGCCCCACCATGCCGGAGTCCTCGATCTGGTCGGTGAGCTCCGGCAGGGTGAGCTGGCGCGAGACCGCGACGGTGCCGACACCCGCGAGCAGTCCTGCGGCATGGGCCATGAGCGTGGGGGCGGCGTTGTCGCCCATCACCCCCCAGCGCTGATCCGGGTCGGGGGCGGCCTGCAGCATGCGGGCGGCGGCGGCGTGGATCTGCGGCACCACGAGCGCCCAGGTGAGCTCCCCGCCGGAGTCGACGAGCGCGATGCCATCGGGGTCGGCGGCGAGCACGTCGGCGAGCGGGCCGAGCGGCAGGTCGGGCACGCGGGATCCTCACGTTCGTTCGTCGACCGGACGACGCTTGCACGCCTGCGTCCGTGGCGGGAGGATAGCGCGGTTACTAAAGTGTGAGTCAAGAAACAGCCGGTTGTCGGCCTGTGACGGGAGTCATGATGGATTTCGCCCCCAGCCCTCGGGCCCAGGAGCTCTCAGCCCAGATGTGGGACTTCCTCAACGAGCGCATCCTGCCGGCGGAGGCCGTGTACGACGCCTACCGGGAGCAGGTGGGTCCGGACGACCACACGCTGCCGCCGGTCGTGGAGGAGCTGAAGGCCGAGGCCCGGGCCATGGGACTGTGGAACCTGTTCCTGCCCTCGTTGAGCGGTCTGTCGAACGTCGAGTACGCGCAGCTGGCCGAGATATCCGGGTGGAGCGTCGACATCTACCCCGAGGTCATCAACTGCCAGGCCCCGGACACCGGCAACATGGAGACGATCCACCTCTTCGGCACTGACGAGCAGAAGAGGCAGTGGCTCGAGCCGCTGCTCGACGGCACGATGCGCTCAGGGTTCGCGATGACGGAGCCGTACGTGGCCAGTTCCGACGCAACGAACATCGAGTGCTCGATCGTCCGTGACGGGGACGAGTACGTCATCAACGGCACCAAGTGGTGGACATCGGGCGCCAACGATCCGCGGTGCCGGATCCTGATCGTGATGGGCAAGACCGACCCCACCGGTCCGACACATCGTCAGCAGTCGATGGTGCTGGTGCCGGTCGACACCCCCGGGGTGGAGATCGTGCGCTCCCTGCCCGTGTTCGGCCGCCAGGACCAGCACGGCCACGCGTGGGTCGAGCTGCGGGACGTTCGCGTGCCCGTGACCAACCGGCTGGCCGAGGAGGGCGACGGGTTCATGATCGCCCAGGCGCGGCTGGGTCCGGGGCGCATACATCACTGCATGCGCTCGATCGGAGCGGCCGAGCGGGCCCTGCAGATGATGGTCGAGCGGGCCAAGAGCCGCGTCGCGTTCGGTGGTCCGCTCGCCGACCAGGCGAACGTCATGGACTGGATCGCGGAGTCCCGGATCGAGATCGAGCAGGCACGACTGATGACTCTCAAGGCTGCCTGGATGATCGATCAGGGCAACGCCAAGTACGCGAAGACGGAGATCGCGGCGATCAAGGTCATCGCCCCCCGCATGGCCTGCAACATCATCGATCGCGCCATCCAGGTGCACGGCGGCCTGGGCATCAGCGACGACGTTCCCCTCACACGCATGTACGGATGGCAGCGGGCCCTGAAGATCTTCGACGGTCCTGACCAGGTGCACCTGCGCTCGATCGCCAAGTGGGAGCTCAAGCGGGATCGGCAGGTCCGACTTCCCTCATGATCGGCACGAGGATGTCCGCCAGGACAGCCTCGACCTTGGCGACCGGCAGCCGGCTCAGCGACCCCTCGAGCCACGCCGTCTGCGACACCGGCAGCAGGGCACTGAGGAAGTGGAACCCCAGCAGGCGGACTGCGTACTGCTCGCGGGCCTTGCGTGAGCTGCGCGGCGGGCGCTCGTCCTCCGGCAGGTAGTCGAAGGCCCGCTGGGCGTGCCGCTCCTGCCAGTCCTGGTACATCCGACGTGACGCGGGCGTGGCCCCGTTGAGGTGCAGGGTCAGGAACCGGGCCTCGACCGGATGAGTGCGCCACCAGGCCCAGCCGGCGTAGATCACCTCGCGCAGGACGGCCTCGTCGAGGGTGTCGGCCGTGGCGCGCACGGAGTCGACCATGGCGGAGAAGCCCTGGAGGCAGGACTCGAAAGCCTGGTCGAACAGCTCCTCCTTGCCGCCGAAGTGGTAGTAGACGGCCGTGGGGGCCACACCGCACTCGTGTGCGATGTCCTCGACCGTGGCCTCGGCGTAGGTGAGCCGGGAGAACACATGGGTGGCGGCCATGACGATCTCGGTCCGCCGTGAGGGCCGGTGCGCCGGACGACCGGGAGAGCCCGACTCGTCTGGGGTGTCCGTCACGCCGCCTCGTCTCCTTGTGCCGACCGGTGCATGGTGCTGGTCCATGGTGCTGGTCCATGGTGCTGGTTCATGGTGCTGGTCCGTGGTGCTGGTCCCCGACAGAGCGGCGACCCCGGTGATCCCCCGCGCTCGTCCTGCCCCTGTGGGAGGATCGCCCGATCATGCCAAAGACCCGCGCGACACGTCCGGCCAACCGGCCGTCCCGTCGCCACGAGATCCTGGATGCGGCGGTCGACCTCCTCGCCGCCCAGCCTCCGGACGAGATAGCGGTGTCGGACATCGCGGCCCGGTGCGGCATGACCCCCGCGGCCTTCTACTACCACTTCGCCAGCAAGGACGAGATCCTCGACGAGATCATCGACTCCTTCGCCGACCGCTGGTCGGCCGTGGTGCAGGAGGCCATCGCAGAGGTCCGCTCCCCGGACGATCTCGCCTCCTGCGTCGACACCGTCCTCAGCTGGGTCGAGGAGAACGACCGACCGGCACGCGTGTACTTCGTGACCTCCGTCGGCGCGACGAGTTCATGCGAGGCCGTACGCCGACGCACGCGCAACGACCTCGCCCGCCGGGCGTCGCGGATGTTCCGGGAGATCTCCCCCACGCAGGACCGGATCCGGGTGGCCATCGCCGGCCTGGGCCTGATCACCCTGCTGGAGATCGTCTCGCGCAGCCGCCTGGAGCTGGACCCCAGCTACAGCACCCTGGGTCCGGCGCACTTCCGCACGACGGCGGCCCAGTTGGCCCGGGCCCTCATCCACTGAGCC
>VFQT010002038.1_pt1 | contig 21844 bp, 19 predicted proteins | sample 3512381 | NCBI WGS metagenome assembly VFQT01 (sample SAMN10412376, study PRJNA504923) | tailings metagenome | isolation source: Relicate 2 Philex TSF3 active mining site | place: Philippines: Tuba, Benguet | collected 2017-08-29
AGTTGTAAATGGCATTGCTTGGGAAGAGAGCAAAAAGCAAGTCGGCAAAACTGTTGAAGTTTTAGTTGCCCCTAAAGAAGGAAAGAAAGACAGCGAAACGAATCGTTTATCAGGCAGGACGAAAGAAAATCGCTTAGTTCACTTTGCTTATGAAGAAAGTCAGCAGATTCGCCCAGGGGATTTTGTGTCAACTGAAATCACTTATGCCGCCCCTTATCACTTAGTTGCTGATTCAAAATGTGAAGTTAGACGAAGTCGCGCAGGTGATCTTTGGGAAGCTCGTCAAAAAGATCTAGGTAATGCTGTCACTCTAGGAATGCCAGTTTTAATAAAGAGCTCGTGAAAAAAGTAATTGCAATTGTGGGCCCAACAGCTGTGGGCAAGAGTGATTTAGCAAGCGATTTGGCCTTAATGATTGACGGTGAAGTAATCAATGCAGATGCAATGCAGCTTTACCAAGGCCTGGATATCGCAACTGCCAAAGTATCGCTGCCTGAGCGCAAAGGGATAGCGCATCACTTACTTGATATCTACCCGGTTTCCAAAGAAGCTAATGTTGCAGAATTTCAAGCCTTAGCCAGAGAAAAAATTAAAGAAGTTTTAGCTAAAAATAAATACCCCATCTTGGTCGGTGGCTCAGGTTTATATGTGACTGCAGTTTTAGATGATTTAACGTTTCAAAAAACTGATAAAGCAATAAGAGATAAGTATCAAACTCGAGCTGATAATGGTGAAGATTTATATGCTGAACTTAAAAATAAAGACCCGCTGGCAGCTAGCAATATCTTGCCCGGAAACATTAGACGCATTATTCGCGCCTTAGAAGTAATAGAAATTACCGGCTTACCGTTTAGTGCTAGTTTGTCAACAAAAGCAAATATTTTTGATGATGTCAGAATTGGCTTAGAATTAGATCGAGAAATTTTGGATAAACGAATTGAATTAAGAGTTGAAAATATGTTTCAAGAGGGCATTATTGAAGAAGTTAAAGGATTAGCTTCAGACCTTGGGGTAACGGCTAGTAAGGCGCTCGGGGTAAGCCAAGTGCTATCGCTTTTAGCCGGCGAGATTGATTTAGAAACGGCAAAAGCCGAAACAGTGAATGCCACGCGAAAATTTTCAAGGCGACAAATGAGCTGGTTTAGAAGAGACGGCAAAATCCAGTGGCTAAACGCGCAAGATGAGGATTTACTTCTGCAAGCCCATAGGCTAGGTGTCAAATGAGAGAAATTAAATTTGAAAAAGGCCATGGCACCGGTAATGATTTTTTGATTATTCCTGATTTTGATGGTGAAATTACTCTTTCAGAAGGTGATATTAAAAAAATCTGTGATCGCCACTTTGGGTTAGGCGCGGATGGCATTTTGAGAATTGTTTTGCAGGCCGACGGGCTTTACTTGATGGATTATCGAAATTCTGATGGCTCTTTAGCCTTGATGTGTGGGAACGGCGCAAGAGTTTTTGCGGCTTATCTCTACAAAGAAAAGCTAGTACCTGATGCTGCTTTTGAATTTAGGACCAGAGCTGGAGTAATCAAAGCAAAAATTCATTCAGCTGATTTAGTTACTGTTTCAATGCCAAATGTTGAAATTTTAAATAAAGATTTACTGATAGAGCATCATGGTTTTGCTTATAGCGCTCAAGCAGTTACTGCACCTAATCCGCACGCGGTGGTTTTGGTAGATGATTTAGCTTCAGTAAAAGATTTGAGTATTGCGCCTGTATTAAAAACTAGCGGAGTTTTTGATGACGGAGTCAATGTTGAATTTGTACAAAAACTTGCCGATAACAAGGTAAAAATTAAGGTGCATGAGCGCGGTAGCGGTGAAACCCTTTCTTGTGGAACAGGCGCTTGCGCCGTTGCAGCAGTAATTCGTAATCTCACCGGCGAAGATCGAATTGAAGTCGAAGTTGCTGGGGGCAGCTTAAGGGTGGAATTTGTAGGTCAAGAAATTTTGATGTCTGGGCCAGTTGAATTTGTCGCTAACGGAGTTTTGACAATTTAATGAGTGAGCCTTTTTCACTTTCTGATTTAGAAGTTCAAGATCGTGCTGCTTTAAGAAGAGTCCCAAGCCTTTCAACAGAGCTTGAAGAAATTACTGAAGTTGAGTATCGAAAACTCAGAATTGAGCGGGTAGTACTTGCGGGGGTTTGGACTGAAGGCACTTGGGAAAAGGCAGAGAGATCTTTAGAAGAGTTAGCACGCTTAGCAGAAACTGCAGGTTCAGTAGTGCTAGCTGGTTTAATTCAAAGAAGAGATGTGCCAGATACTGCTACTTATATTGGTTCAGGAAAAGCTTTGGAATTAAAACAAATCGTTAAAGAAAATAAAGCAGATACAGTCATTTTTGATGGGGAGCTTTCACCTGGTCAATTGCGACATTTAGAAGACATCGTAAAAGTGAAAGTGATTGATAGAACTTGGTTGATTTTAGATATCTTTGCGCAACATGCAAAAAGCAGTGAAGGTAAAGCGCAAGTAGCGCTTGCCCAAATGCAATATATGTTGCCACGGCTTCGTGGTTGGGGTGAAGCATTAAGCCGGCAAGCAGCAAGTGGTGGCAGTGTTGGCATTGGAACTCGCGGCCCTGGTGAAACTAAATTAGAGACCGATCGCCGGCGAATCCGCGACTCAATGGCAAAACTAAGACGCGAAATTAAGCAAATGGCTAAAACGCGCGACCTGCAACGAGCAGTTAGAAGAAAAAGTAATACTCCAGCTATTGCAATAGCTGGCTATACCAATGCTGGTAAGTCAAGTTTGTTAAACCGGATCACCAATGCCCAAGTTTTAGTTGAAGATGCTTTGTTTGCCACCTTGGATACCACGGTCAGAAAAGCTCAAGCTCCTAGTGGTCGAGAAGTCACAATTAGTGACACTGTGGGATTTGTCAGACACCTACCTCACCAATTAGTAGATGCTTTTCGAAGCACCCTAGAAGAGGTAACTAATGCAGATTTAATTTTGCATGTAGTAGATGCTTCAGATCCAGATCCGCATGGGCAGTATCTGGCAGTAAGAGAAGTATTACATGAAATAAAGGCAGATAATATTTTAGAAATTTTAGTTTTTAATAAAATTGACTTACTTACCAGCGAAGAAATACGTGATCTTGAGCTGGAATTTCCCAAAGCAGTTTTTGTTTCAGCGCAAAAAAGCATTGGTATCGATGAACTTTGGCAAATAATTGAAAAGTCTCTGCCAGAACCAACTGTGGAGTTTTTTGGCTTAATTCCATATTCTCGTGGTGATCTTTTAGCAAAGATTCACAATGAAGGAAGGCTGCTTTCTTTAGAAAACCTAGAAGCGGGAATGAGCATCAAAGCTTTAGTGGCCGAACCCTTGGCTCATCAACTTAATTTGGCAAAGGTATGACAAATACTCAAGAAGTTTTAAAAGCAGCAGTCGCCGCTGTCGGTGGGGAAGCTCGTGAAGGCCAAGACGAGATGGCTCTGGCTGTTGAAAAAGCGATCAAAGAACACAAACACTTACTCGTGCAAGCGGGCACTGGTACTGGTAAATCTTTAGCTTATTTAGCACCTGCTTTGGCACTTGGTGAAACAGTTGTTGTTGCCACCGCAACTTTGGCCTTACAGCGGCAGATTCTGCATCGAGATCTGCCTGCCATTAAAGATCAGGTTTCTAAAGTTTTAGGCCGTGAGATTTCCTGGGCAATCCTTAAAGGCCGAAATCACTATGTGTGTCTAGAAAAAGTAAGCCGCGGCCCAGAGGATGAAGAGCCAGGTTTATTTGAAATTCCCATTTCAAATTTGGCCCAGCAAGCTAAAAAATTAAACAAATGGATCAATGAAACTCCAACTGGAGATCGAGATGATTTACCCGAAGGAATTGATCAAAGATTATGGCGCGGAGTTTCGGTTACCGGTAGGGAATGCATTGGAGCTAGTCGATGTTCTTTTGCCCAAGATTGCTTTAGCGAAATTGCTAAAGAGAATGCTAAAGCTGCAGATTTAGTGATAACCAATCACGCACTCTTAGCAATTGATGCCATCGAAGGTTTGCCGGTTTTGCCTGAGCACGTTGCAGTAATTATTGATGAAGGACATGAATTAATTGATCGTGCTACTGGCGCTGTAACCAAGCAAATAAGCCCAGCAATAATTCAACGCTGTGCTAATGCGGCAAGGCGCTTTATTGAATTAGAAGACTTGCAAGACATCGATGATGCAGCAGAAGGCTTAGGCCTGGTTTTAGATGAAATGAAACCTGGTCGGGTAACAGAGCTAAATAATTCTCTTGCTGGAGCCTTAGCAAGAATTCGCGATACTTTACAAAGGGCAATTAGCGAAATGCGAAAAAATAAACCTGATAGTGACGATTTAGAGGAAGGTGCTGCTTTTCAAAGAACTCGAGGGGAGTTAGAAGAAGTTTTACAAGCAGTAAGTGCCATTTTGCAATTAAATGAATTTAATGTGCTTTGGATTGAAGAATCAAGGCGGCAAATGTTGAATTTAGCGCCTTTAAGCGTAGCCGGGATTTTGCGAGAAAATCTTTTTGAAAAAAAGCCAGTGATCCTAACTAGCGCCACTTTAAAAGTAGGTGAAAATTTTGATTCACTAATTGGCAGTTTAGGTTTAAAAGCTGAAGAAGTAACAACTTTAGACGTAGGAAGCCCATTTGATTTTCAAAAACAAGGAATTTTATATATTGCAAAAGATTTGCCTGCCCCGACTCGTGACGGTTTAAGTGAAGCAGCATTGGTAGAAATGCAAGATTTAGTAAAAGCCATGGGCGGTAGAGCTTTACTTTTAATGAGTTCTTGGAACGCGGTTGAACAGGCAGCTAATGCTCTAGCCGAATTAGATTTAAACCTTTTGGTAGCAAAAAAAGGTGAGCCAGTTAGTTTCTTAGTGGATGAATTTTTTGAAGATGAAACGAGTGTTTTGATTGGCACGATTGGCTTATGGCAAGGAGTAGATATTCCTGGCAATAGCGCAAGCTTGGTCGTGATCGATAAAATTCCTTTCCCACGGCCGGATGATCCAATAATTTCTGCGAGAAGCGCTTTAGCAGATTCGCAAGGTAAGAGCGGTTTTGCTTCTGTTTCGCTACCAAAAGCGGCACTACTCTTGGCGCAAGGCGTTGGACGGCTAATTCGTAAATCAAGCGATAAGGGCATGGTGGCGGTGCTTGACCCGAGGTTAATTAACTCAAATTATGCAAAGCGCCTTTTAAAAACTTTGCCACCATTTTGGCTTACGACAGATCCAATATCTGCCAGGGAATCTTTGAAACGCTTGAGAGAAGAGATTGAGGCAGCGGTTGAAGCTTAATCGAAAGACAATTTTAACGCTCTCTCTTACGGTAATTATTTTGATTTTTGGTATCAATTGGTTTATTAATTATGCAGATTGGCAAAGCACCCAAAATTTAGTCACAAGTTTAGAAAGGCAGTATTTAGCTCTTTTAGCTTTAATTGCTTTACTAAATATTTTGATGTATCCCTTGCCATTCAAAATCACTACCAAGAATTTGAGTTATCGGCGTGCATTTGTGATTAGGCAGTCTTCATTCGCAATTGCTAACACCTTGCCAGCCGGGGGAACCTTGGGGGTGGCAATTATTTATGTTTTCATGCGGGCTTATCGCATTAGCGCGATTGCTAGCTTTGCCACGATTTCAATAAGTGGAGTTTTCAATGTGATGATGACACTTAGCATGCCCCTGCTTTCTTTGGTGCTTTTGGCGATTTCAGGGCAGCGATCTGAGCGCTTGTTGATCCCGGCAATCGTTGCTGGGTTTTTATTAGTTGCCTTGATTAGTAGCTTTGTCGGAATTTTGCGAAGTGAAGCATTTGGGCAAAAAGTTGAGAATTTATTTGCGCGGATCATGAAGTTTTTTAAGAGTGAGCGAAGAATATCTTTTACCAAGTTTCGGATTTCTACTTATGAAATTTTGAAAGCTAAATGGGGGCAAGTTTTAGCGACTAACTTTGCAATTCAAATCTTGATGTTCTCAACCCTTCCAGTAGTTTTATTGGGCTTTAATCAAGATATAGGATTTTTTGAAATCTTGGTGGCTTTTGCTTTTGCCCGCTTGGTGACTTTGGTTCCGGTGACTCCCGGTGGAATTGGTGCGACCGATGGTCTAATGCTGGCTTTATTAGTAGGTTTTGGAGCGACATTGCCGGCGGCTACTGCTGGTATTTTGATTTGGCGAACTGTTTATTACATTCCGCAAGTAATTCTTGGACTAGTAAGCGTTATTTTTTGGCAGTTCAAGATTAATAAGTGATCAAGGTCATGGATTTACTTTAAGTAAAGCCGGCTAGAATATGGCTTCCACTCAAAGGAGAGTTCCATGGCTGAAAATCTCAGCAATTTAGTGTTGACTAAAGCCGGCAAGGCAGAATTGCAATCTCGAGTAGATCATTTGCGAAACGAAGTCCTGCCTAGCTTTAAGCCATTAATTGGAGCTACCGACCGAGATGAAAACGTTGTTCAAGAATTTACCCGGCTTACTGAAGAAGCTGATGAAATCGATTCGCTGATTGCCATGGCAGGCTCAATCGATGTTGAAAAATATGATGGCACAGTAACGCTTGGGGCGATAGTTAGCGTGCACACCGATACTGACAAATTTAAGGTACGGGTTGTTCACCCTAAAGAAGCTCACCTCGATGATGAGCGCATTGCTTCTGATTCACCACTAGGCAAGGCTTTGATGGGTGCTAAAAAAGGTGATGTGGTCGAAGTTTCAGCACCTAGCGGCAACTGGAAGGCCACTGTAAAAAGCGTTAAATTAGAGGATTAGTTCTCCACAAGAGAGAGTTATCCCCAATTTAGTTCGTGGGTAAAAACATTTAATCTGCTTGTTTCATCCTTATAGGTATGGAACCTCAAATTAAAAACCAAGAAGCAAAAGGCCCAAGCTCGCTGGTGGCAGCAATTGGGCATTTAATCGGCTTTGAACCAGAAGACAGTCTGGTTCTAGTAGCTATCAGCCGCGAAGGATATCGCGTCCAATTAGTAATCAGGATTGATTTGATTGGCTCAAGTCAAGAGAAATTATTAGAAGATTCACAAAGAGCGCTCCTTAGGGCCCATCAAGAAACTGGTGCTGATTTGGTCTTACCAGTTTTGTATGTGGGCAAAAATTGGCAAACTTGGCGAGACTTCTTTGAGAATTTAAATAAGGTTGAGTTAAAGTCACTGACTTTGCTAGATGCCCTTTGGGTTGATCAAAATCGTTATGGATCAATCCTTTGCGAAAATCAAGAATGTTGCCCAAGTGAAGGCTTTGTTTTGCCTAGCGATAGCTCTATAGAGAAATTGCAATTAATTTCTCAAGGTAAAGCAGTTATGGGCAAGCGTGAGAGTATTGATGAATACTTTAATTTTGTTAAAGAAAACCCCAAGTTAACTCTTACCCTTGCAAAATTAATCAAAGCCAAAAAGCGTTCAAAAAATCTCTCATGGCAAGAAAACCTTTATAACAGGGTTTTTGTAAATCTGATGCAATCAGATCAAGAACTCAATGTGTTAGCCCAGGCAGAAGTATTGTTTGCCACGGGTGAAATTCCTTTGCGCGATCGCTTGATTAGCGAGGTTTTGCATGAGTTGCAAAGCCAAGATCATCCACTAGACAAATTGCATGAACTAAAAACTAGATTGCTGCCAGTGATTCAAAGTGCACCAAGTGGTCAGGCGAAAACGATATTAAGTTGCTTGGGGCTTTGGCTTTGGCAATTAGGTGAAGCGGTCTGGGCAGAAGCTGCGATTAAAGAAGCATTGAAGCATGATGAAACTTATCGGCTAGCGCTCCTGTCGTTAAGCGCCTTAAAGAGTGGGCTGGCACCGTGGCGATTTGCAGATTGCTTTAACCCCGCTAGCGCTTGAAAAAGTCCTGCGGTAATCTTTGATTCAAGGTTAAGAGCCTCAGCGTTAAGCACCGGCTGGCTGAGCGGCAACCCTCCACCGCGGTGGGGTGCTCCGGGATGAGACCAGGTTCGAGAAATCGAGCAAGCGCGGGTCTTGCGTCAGGCAAGGCCCCGTCATTAAAGGGGCACTGATGCGATGTATTTATAAATACCAATAATCAAAACAAGTTTTTTACTTGCTATTGGTATTTCAAAAACCATCCCAGCAGTGTTCAAAGACGGCATTCGCCTGATTGCCGCAGATTTAAAAAGAAAAGGAAATTAAATGAGTCAAGGTTGGAGCTTCGAAACTCGTCAGATTCACGTTGGGCAAACTCCGGATTCACAAACAAATGCCAGAGCTTTGCCTATCTATCAAACAACTTCATATACCTTCCGGGATACCAAGCATGCCGCTGATTTATTTGCTTTGGCAGAACCCGGCAACATCTACACCAGGATCATGAATCCAACTCAAGCCGCAGTAGAAGAGCGAATTGCTTCTTTAGAAGGTGGCGTGGGCGCACTCTTACTTGCCTCAGGTCAGGCAGCAGAAACCTATGCGATTTTGAACCTGGCAGAAGCAGGCGATCACATCGTTTCGTCTCCTGCTTTATATGGCGGCACTTATAACCTGTTTCATCACACTTTGCCTAAGTACGGCATTGAAGTAACTTTTGTTGATGATCCAGGAAGCATTGAATCCTGGAAGAAAGCAGTTCGCCCTAACACCAAAGCATTTTATGCAGAGAGTATTGCCAATCCAAAGAATGAAATTTTGGATATCGCTGCAGTAGCTGAGGTTGCTCATGACAATGGGGTTCCGTTGATTATTGACAATACTGTGGCAACTCCATTTTTGATTCGTCCTTTTGAGCATGGTGCAGACATCGTGGTGCACTCAGCAACTAAGTACATCGGCGGACATGGCACGGCAATTGCCGGAGTGATTGTTGATAGCGGAAAGTTCAATTGGGCAAAAGATCCAAAGAAGTATCCGCAATACAACACACCTGACCCGTCATATCACGGCTTGGTTTATGCCGAAGCCCTTGGTGAATTGGCGTACATTCTTCGCGCAAGAATTGTTCTGCTTCGTGATTTAGGTGCAGCAATTTCACCGTTTAATGCCTTTTTAATTTCGCAAGGATTAGAAACGCTTTCCTTGCGGATGGAGCGCCACATTCAAAATGCCAAGGCAGTGGCTGAATGGTTGACCACTCGAGATGAAGTTTTAGAAGTCAACTATGCAGGGCTACCAAATAGCAAATGGCATGCTCTTGGCAAAAAATATGCCCCACTTGGCACCGGTGCAGTCTTGTCTTTTGAAATTAAAGGCGGGATTGAAGCTGGCAAAAAATTTGTTGACGCTTTGGAATTACATTCTCATGTTGCCAATATTGGCGATGTGAGGTCTTTAGTAATTCATCCGGCTTCAACCACTCACTCACAGTTGACAGCCGATGAGCAACTAGCCGCTGGAGTCACTCCAGGTTTGGTTCGTTTGGCTGTGGGATTAGAAAACATCAATGACATCTTGGCTGATCTTGATGCGGGATTTAGAGCAGCCAAGGGAGCCTAAAACTCACTATGCCGATTGATTACACAACTCCACCTCCTGCCAGCGGTGCTTGGCAGGAGGGTGGAGCTGTGGGTAGAAGAAAATTTGCCTCTTTTAAAAATTTCAAATTAGAAAATGGTTTTGTATTTGAAGATCTAACAATCGCTTATGAAACCTGGGGAGCTTTAAACGAAAAGCGCACAAACGCTATTTATGTTGCCCATGCTTTAACCGGTGATTCTCATGTCGCAGGTGAAGCAACCGAAGGACATCTAACACCTGGTTGGTGGGATGGCTTAATTGGTGAAGGAAAAGCTATTGACCCTGAAGAATGGTTTGTAGTTTGCGCAAATGTTTTAGGTGGTTGTCAAGGTACCACCGGGCCAGCAAGTTTGGCACCGGATAGAAAACCTTGGGGCAGTAGGTTTCCGCGAATTACGGTTAATGATCAAGTTAAAGCTGAAAAATTATTAGCGGAATATCTAAACATAGAAAAGTTTGCGCTGATTATGGGCGGCTCAATGGGCGGAATGAGAGTTCTGGAATGGGCAGTTACCTACCCAGATTCGCTTCATAGTGCTTTTGTAATTGCCACCAGCGCCGCAGCCAGCGCTGATCAAATTGCAACTCAATCTGCACAAATAGATGCAATTAGATCAGATTTAAATTTTGCCAATGGAGATTATTACCAAAAAGCACCAGGCTCTGGCCCGCATGTCGGATTAGGTTTAGCAAGAAAGTTTGCTCATTTAACTTATCGTTCTGAAGCAGAATTAGATGCCCGCTTTGGGCGAAGCCCTCAAGAGGGTATGAACAATAAATTTGCCGTTGAATCATATTTAGATCACCACGCAAATAAACTTGCTCGCCGATTTGATGCAAATACCTACATTGTGTTAACCGATGCGATGAGCACTTTTGATATCGGAAGAAACCGTGGAGGTATCGCCCAAGCGCTTTCAAACATAAAAGCAGACTTTTATGTAGCCGGTGTGGATACTGATCGCTTGTATCCGATCCGCCAACAACATGAGTTGGCTCATTTAATACCAACTGCTCATTCTCTTGAAGTTATTAAGAGTGAGTACGGCCATGACGGGTTCTTGCTTGAAGTAGAGCAAGTTTCAAATGTAGTCGAAAAAGCGCTTATTTCATTACGCAATCAAATAAATTAACAAAAACTTTAATTATTTTTTACAGTCTAAATTGAATGATTGAGCTAATTTTAAGTACTTTACTTTTCTTGTCTCAAGAAACTACAGTTGAAGCAGATGCCCAGGCTGAAGGTTGGCGAGTATCGGGTCAAATATTTTTAGATGAAAGTTTTTCAGGTAGCGAAACAACCAAAAGAGTTGCCGCTACATGTGAAAATTGCCGCTGGTTGGTTACAAATTATTGCAAGCGGGAAAGCCCTTATCAAAAAGTTGAAAGCTGCGATCTGCCAGTTTTAGGTTGCGAAACTGAGTTAGGTAGTGGGGTAAGAATGCGCGTTTGGCGACAAGTTAGCCCAAATGAGGATTGGATGGATGTAGGAATTGTTTGCATTACGCCAAAAGGGCCAGTTACTCCCCAGGTAGTAACTGAAATTATTCAAGAAGAAGCGGTAATTTATTTGCCACCACTAAAGCCCACAAGCAAACCAAATGCCGAAGCATTAGTTAAATTACCAATTTATTTTTCAGCAAATCAGCCAACAAAATTTGGCCCAGCACTAGTAGAGGTAGCTGGTTTAGAAGTTTTACTTACGGCCTACCCAACCTGGGTATGGAATTTTCAAAATCGAATGGTTACTACAAGCAAAAATGAAATTTCGCATACTTGGAATAAAAGTGGGCGCTATCAGGTTTTGGTAAATGCCAGGTGGCGAGCAGAGTGGCAGATTGCTGGGTCAAGCATGCGGTCTGCTCCTAATTTGGAGCAACGCTCAAGCTTTTATTTGCAAATAAGACCTGCCTGGGCTCAGTTGACCCGCTGAAGGTGCAAAATTTGCACCTCGTGCAAGAATAATGCCAAGACCTGCCGATTTGACAGGTCTTTTCGCACGTGACGAGTTGGAAGGCTTTTAACTTAAAGTGGCTAAAACTATAGAAAAACCAAAACCCAAAGCAAAGCCGGTTGCCAAAAAACCAGAGGCTAAAAAACCTATAGCAAAAAAAATAGTCGAAAAACCAAAACCTAAAGCCAAGCCACTCGCTAAAAAAGTAGTTGAAAAGCCAAAACCAAAAGCCAAACCGGTTGCAAAAAAGATTGAGCAAAAACCTAAGCCAAAAGCCAAACCGGTTGCGAAAAAAATAGCTGAAAAGCCAAAACCTAAGGCAAAGCCAGCAGCTAAGAAGACAACCGAAAAACCAGCTCAGAAAAAACCATTAGCCAAAAAAGCTCAACCAAAAAAACCTGAAGTTAAAAAAGCGCCAGCAAAAAAGACTGCCACAAAACCAGCTAAGAAAATAGCAGCTAAACCTGAAAAGAAAACTGCTAAGAAAGCTCTAAAGCCAGTTAAGGCGGCAAAGCCAGCAAAACCTGTTAAACCTGCAAAGCCAGCTAAGCCTGAAAAGCCAGCAAAGCCTGAAAAACCAGTAAAAGGCGCGAAAGGCAAAAAAGATAAAGATGGCAAATTTGCCAATGTTGTCATGGTTGATGGCGAATTAGTTTCTGTTGAAGAAGTAGAAGAGATTGATCCTGCAGAATTAGAAGCGATTGCTGTTGTGGAAGCAGAAGCTGAAGCGGATTTAGCTGAAGAATTAGAAATAATTGAAAAAGAAGACGAAGTATCGGTCGGCTCAAGAGTTGATGAATCTGATGCTTTCGTAATTTCTGACACCGATGACGCTGATGAGCCAGTCCAGCAAGTAACTCAAGCCGGTGCTACCGCAGATCCAGTAAAAGATTATTTAAAGCAAATCGGAAAAGTTGCATTGCTTAATGCTGAAGATGAAGTAGTGCTAGCAAAAAGAATTGAAGCTGGGCTTTTTGCTGAAGAAAAGCTAGACACTGGTGGCATCAAAGATAAGAAATTGCTAAAAGATTTACAGTGGATTGCTGAAGATGGTCGCCGAGCAAAAAATCATTTGCTTGAAGCAAACCTACGCTTAGTGGTTTCTTTAGCTAAGCGCTATACCGGTCGTGGAATGCTCTTTTTGGATTTGATCCAAGAAGGAAACTTAGGTTTGATTAGAGCGGTAGAAAAATTCGACTACACCAAGGGTTATAAGTTTTCTACTTACGCAACTTGGTGGATTCGTCAAGCAATCACCCGTGCGATGGCAGATCAAGCCCGCACAATCCGTATTCCAGTACACATGGTTGAAGTTATTAACAAACTTGCCAGAGTCCAGCGACAAATGTTGCAAGATCTTGGCCGCGAACCCACGCCAGAAGAGCTAGCCCGTGAGCTAGACATGACTCCTGAAAAAGTGGTTGAAGTTCAAAAGTACGGACGTGAACCAATTTCACTGCACACTCCACTTGGTGAAGATGGAGATAGTGAATTTGGTGACTTAATTGAAGATTCTGAAGCGATCGTGCCGAGTGATGCGGTGTCTTTCACGCTTTTGCAAGAACAACTTGAGAGTGTGCTTGACACTTTGAGTGAACGTGAACGCGGGGTAGTACGAATGCGCTTTGGTTTAACCGATGGTCAACCAAAAACCTTAGATGAAATTGGCCATGTTTATGGAGTAACCAGAGAGCGAATTCGTCAGATTGAATCTAAAACTATGAGCAAATTGAGACACCCGTCTCGATCTCAAGTATTAAGAGATTATTTAGATTAATTAATTCTGGGAAAGCTTTTCAGTTTCGTCGACGTATTCGGTCGCGATCATACGAAGCTTTTCTTCATGCTTGCGAGCGTGGTGACCACAAAAAATTAAAGTGCCGCCACTTGGCAAAGTGACCTTTACATAGCCTTGAGCTCCGCAACGGTCGCAACGATCGCTGGCGCTGAGCGCAGTACTCTGAGTCAAAGTAGTCACTGAAAAAGCCTTTCTCGCTTTCTTAGGTACATCATCCTTACATTTCTCTCCCTCGCAACTGGTAACCGAGGGGGAGTGTCGGTGATATCCATTACTCTCAACTTCTTGCGTGGCTAATCTATTCCCGCAGAAAAACCGCCAATAATAGGGCAAAAATAAGGTAAGGAAGCGAATTTTGGCTAAGGCCTCATACGATGCAAAAGATTTATCAGTTCTTGAAGGTTTAGATGCGGTAAGAAAGCGCCCCGGTATGTACATCGGGTCAACCGATGGCCGCGGATTAATGCATTGCGTTTGGGAGTTAATTGATAATGCGGTTGACGAAGCATTAGCCGGTCACGCCAAAAATATTTATATAACTTTGCATGACGATGGTTCAGTGCTGGTTGAAGATGATGGTCGCGGTATTCCAGTCGACATTGAACCAAAAACAAAATTAAGCGGCGTTGAATTAGTTATGACCAAGCTTCATGCTGGTGGCAAGTTTGGTTCAGGTTCATATACCGCTTCAGGCGGTTTGCATGGTGTGGGTGCCTCGGTAGTTAACGCGCTAAGTGTGCGCATGGATGTAGAAGTTGATCGTGGCGGTAAAACTCATGCCATTAGTTTCAAGCGTGGCCACACCGGGACTTGGAATAAACCCGGCGCAAATGCAACTTTTAGCAAAGGTGGCGGGCTTAAAGCGGTAAGAAAAACTAAGAGTGAATATCACACTGGAACTCGAGTTAGGTTTTGGCCAGATCCAGAAATCTTTATAAAAGATTTACATCTTGATGCGGCAGCTCTTATGCAAAGAGCCCGTCAAACTGCATTTTTAGTACCAGGTTTGAGTGTTAACGTTAAAGATTTAAGAGATGCAGAGCCCACGGAAGTTACTTATAAATTTAAAGGCGGCATTGCTGAATTTGTAGATCACCTGGCAAGCGATGAAGCAATTACCAGCATTATTCGTTTAGTTGGATCTGGCAATTTTGTTGAAAATGTTCCTGTTTTAGATGATGAAGGTCATATGGTGCCTCGCGAAATTGAGCGGGAAATGCATGTAGATATTGCCTTGCGTTGGGGCACTGGATACGAAACAGAATTAAAATCTTTTGTAAACGTTGTGGCTACCCCCAAGGGCGGCACCCACGTAGCCGGTTTTGAAAGAGCGATTACCAAAGTTATTAATGACCAATTAAAGGCTCAAAAAATCTTAAAACCTTCAGAAGAAAATGTGCTCAAAGATGATGTGCAAGAAGGCATGGTTGCTGTGGTAAGCGTGCGATTGCCGGAGCCGCAATTTGAAGGTCAAACAAAGGAAATTTTGGGTACTCCAGAAGCCACAAAAATTGTGGCAAATGTTGTAACTAAAGAAATGAATGAATGGTTTAAAAATCCACCGCGCGGTGATAAAGCCAAAGCAAAATTGCTTTTAGAAAAAATTGCTAACGCCGCTAGGGCCAGAATCGCAGCTCGAACCTCACGAGATGTGCAAAGGCGTAAGAATGTAATTGAATCATCGTCTTTGCCGGCAAAGTTGGCCGATTGCCGCACTAATGAGGTTGAAAATTCTGAATTATTCATCGTTGAGGGCGATAGCGCCTTGGGTACTGCAAAACTTGCTCGCAACAGCGAATATCAAGCCTTATTGCCGATTCGCGGAAAAATCCTGAATGTTCAAAAAGCTTCAATTGCTGACGTTTTAAAAAATGCTGAATGCACCTCAATTATTTCGGTAATTGGCGGTGGCTCTGGTAGAACTTTTGACTTAGAAAGTGTGCGCTATAGCAAAATAATTCTGATGAGTGATGCTGATGTTGATGGTGCTCACATTAGAACTTTGCTGCTTACCTTGTTTCATAAATACATGCGCCCGTTGTTAGATGAAGGAAGAGTTTTTGCCGCTGTTCCACCGCTACATCGCATAGAAGTTATCGGAGCAGGTAAAAAAGCGAATGAAATTATTTACACCTATAGCGATGATGAAATGACCAAAATGGTTAAGTCGATTGAAAAAGCTGGTGGCAAAATCAAGCAGCCAATTCAACGCTATAAAGGTCTTGGGGAAATGGATGCTAAACAACTTCGTGAAACTACGATGGACCGCTCATCTAGAACGCTTCGCAGAATTACTGTAAGTGATGCTGAGATGGCAAGTGAAGTATTTGATTTGCTCATGGGTTCAGATGTTGCACCAAGAAAAGAATTTATTGTGCACGGTGCTGAAAAACTTGATCACTCACGTATCGATATTTAGTTATTCAACGCTTCCTGAAGAGTGACCTGGGAACAAGTGTGCCTCAGGATTAATTGCTACTGCTGCATTATTTACTGCAGTTGCAGCTTCTCCAAAGCCCACTGAAATCAGTGCAACCTTTCCTTCAAAAGTGGTGATGTCACCTGCAGCAAAAATTTTGTCAATATTAGTCATCATGCTGGAGTTAACTACAATTCTTCGCTTGTCTAATTCCAAGCCCCAATCAGCCAGTGGGCCAATATTTGCGGTAAACCCTAAAGCAGCAACCACAGTGTCTGCTTTTAATTCAGTTACCTCATCAGTTTTTAAATTTTTTACCGCAACTTTTTCAATCTTGTCAGAACCAAATACTTCGCTAATTTCGCTTTCTAAATAAAAATTAACCCCTAGTTTTTTCACTTGATTTACGGATGCTTCATGGGCTCTAAAAGCATCGCGACGATGTACCAAAGAAACACTTTTGGCAATTGGGTGCAGCGCTAGCGCCCAATCAAAAGCCGAGTCACCGCCACCAACAATTACTACATCTTCATCTTTGTGTAATTCAAAACTCGGTACAAAATGCACTAATCCCTTGCCTTGCCAACCTTGGGCGGCAGGTAGTGGGCGGGGAGTGAATTTACCAATTCCTCCAGTAATAATTATTGCCTTGCAATTAACTTCATGATTTTCACTTTTTACTGTAAATGTTCCGTCGGAATTCTTAATTAATTCAGTAGCGGTTTCACCCAAAACATAAGTTGGTTTACTGCTTGCTGCTTGATCTATTAAATTCTTGATTAGATCTTTGCCTTTTACTGCCGGGAATCCGGCAACATCAAAGATCAATTTCTCTGGATACATGGCAGTAATTTGACCGCCGGCTTCTTCAAGAGAATCGATTACTACCGTAGAGAGTTCTCTAAAACCGGCGTAATAAGCGGCATATATTCCTGCAGGGCCGGCACCAATTATTAATAAATCTGAAGCTAGGCGTTTCATATGTTTTGAGTTTACTCTTATTTGGTAGCGTGAATAAAATGGTCGAATTTTTATTGGTTTCACACGTAGTAGCAGGAACAATTGCCCTAGTAACTGCTTTTTTTGCCGTGGTTACAAAAAAGGGAATGAAGGCGCATATCGTGAGCGGGCGCATCTACACCATTGCAATGGCGTATGTAGCAATTGGCGCTTTAGCACTTTCTGTAATTCGCCCAAACCCATTTTTATTTGCGATAGCTTTATTTAGTGGCTTTATGGTGTGGACTGGATACCGAACAGCAGTAAATCGAAAAGGTGAAGTAACCACTACTGAAACCAATACAACTTATTTTGGAGTAGTCATAGTGCTCTTAATGCTGGGCTATGGCGGATATTTAATAGCGCAAGGTGAGTTAATTGGATTTGTTTTAATTGTTTTTAGCGTGGTAATCATTGGTTACTTAATTGAAGATTTTCGTTCATTGAAAAAGGGTTTTGCTACAGGAAAGTTCAGAATCGCGCGCCACTTGCAGCGGATGCTGGGAGGAACAGCCGCCACCATCACTGCCGTCTTGGTTCAGCAAGTAGCACCACGAGTTGAAGGCGCGACGATTTTAGAAGTTTTGATTTGGCTCGGGCCTACGATCGTGATCACGCCGCTTATTTTCTACTGGAGTACAAAAACCCTTCAGCCAGCCAATAAGTAACCCCGGCGTAATCTAATCCGCATGGAACAAGACGTTGATTGGAACTCGCTACGACAAGCTGCAAAAGCTGCAATGGCGTCAGCTTATGTTCCGTATTCGAAGTTTCCGGTTGGGGCCGCAGCACTAGTTGATGATGGCAGAGTGGTAACTGGTTGCAATGTCGAAAATGCGTCTTACGGTTTAACGCTTTGTGCAGAATGCGGGCTGGTTTCAGAATTAATTAAGTCTGGCGGCGGAAGGCTAGTTGCCTTCACCTGTACCGGGCAAAACGATGATCGATTGATGCCATGTGGCAGATGCCGTCAATTGCTTTACGAACATGGCGGCAAAGCACTACTAGTTGACCACCATGATGGAATTAAAACTTTAGATCAATTACTACCAAGCGCTTTTGGACCGGAGGATTTAAATTGAAGCCACTTGGAATTATTGCTGGCACAGGATTCTATTCAATTGAGCACATAAAAAATCCAAAAGAAGAAGTAGTAATGACCGAATACGGTTTAGCTAAAGTTTTTCATGGCACTTGGAATGATCGCGAAGTTTATTTTCTAACCCGTCATGGGGTTGATCATTCTGTACCACCACACAAAATCAATTATCGTGCCAACATTCAGGCGCTAGTAGATCTTGGCGTAGCAGATGTTTTAGCCGTAAATGTAGTAGGTGGAGTTGATCCAAAATTGCCAGTGGGCAGTATGCAAATTATGGAAGATTTTCTTGATTTCACTAAGAGTCGAGTTTCAACTTTTCACGATGGTCAAGATGGGGTAATTCATACCGAGGTGACAAGTGCCTACAACAAACAATTGCGCGAAGTAATTTTGCAAGCTGCAAGAAATTTAGATTTAGAAGTCTTTACTGGTGGGGTATATGCCTGTTTTGATGGGCCTAGATTTGAAAGTGCTGCAGAAATCAAAATGACTGCGATTTTGGGCGGCACTGTGGTTGGAATGACCGGGGTACCTGAAGTTACCTTGGCGGCTGAAAAAGGATTGCGATATGCCGCTTTGAGTTTGATTGTAAATCCCGCGGCAGGATTAAGTGATGAAGTAATCACGGTTGATGAAATAGATCGAATCATTAAAACTACTGGTGAAAAAGTTATAAAAATTATTGGTGAAACGATACGGCTATTAGGTAAATGACTGATTTTTTAATAAAAAATGCAAGTTACGTAATAACTGTTGATAAAGCGTTTAGCGTCTTAGAAAATCAAGATATCTATATAAAAGAAAATAAAATAGTCGAAATAAAATCTGCAGATCCAAATAGCACCGCGAAAGAAGTGTTAGATGCTACTGGCTTACTTGTTATGCCAGGGCTGATTAATACCCATACCCATTTACCAATGACTTTGCTTCGAGGAATTGCTGAAGATGTTGACTTGCAAGGCTTTTTAGAAAAAGTCTGGGCTGAAGAGGCGCGAATCATGGATCGGGAAGGATGTCGCGTTGGCGCAAGGCTAGGTGCGCTAGAAGCCTTATTGTCAGGAACAACTTCTGCTGTTGATATGTATTTACATCCAAAAGAAACTCATCAAGGTGCAAAAGAAATTGGTTTAAGACATATAAATGGGCCAGTATTTTTTGAATTTCCAGGGCCAGATCATAAACAATGGTCAGAGCGAATTGATGAAGCGCTTTTATGGCCTGAGGTGATTGAAGCAATAGGCGGGCCAAAAGTTCCAATCTATTTAATGCCACACTCTACTTATACTGTTTCACCCGAAAAGTTACGTGAAATTGCTGCGGTAGGTGAAAAGATTAACGCCAGGATCCACACCCATGTTTCAGAAAATGAAGCAGAAAATCAGGATGTGCTAAATCGATTTAAAAAAACTCCTTCGCAAGTTTTGGCAGAAACGAGCCTTTTAAAAGACTCACTGCTGGGCCATAGTGTGCATTTGACTGAAGAAGATTTAAGGCTTATCCAGCAAAGCAATGCTTCACTAGCCCATTGCCCAGGCAGTAATTTGAAATTAGCCAGCGGAGCTTTTGATTGGGATGCTCGGCGCGCTCTTCAAATCAATGTCACTTTAGGTACCGATGGTTGTTCGAGTAGTAATGATTTGGATATGTTCAATGTGATGCGCTTAGCGGCCAATTTAGCAAAATTAGTTAAAAAAGACCCCAAAGCAGTTTCTGGGCAAGAAATTATTTATGCAGCGACTCAAGCCGGTGCTGAGGCAATTGGCATGGGAGCAGAGCTGGGCTCGGTTGAAGTAGGAAAATTTGCCGATTTAATAATGCTCGATTTAGCTGCCCCGCATTTAACACCATTTCGCGATCCAGTTGGGTTAGTTGTGTATGCCGCAGGCCGTAGCGATGTGAAACATGTTTTGGTTGATGGAAAGCTCGTGATTAAAGATCGCAAAAGCACTAGGGTAGAAATAGGTGAAGTAATTCAAACGGCGAAAGAAAAAGTGAATCAAAAATGACCTTTGCTGACCTAACAAATCACGTGGCGCTAGTAACTGGTGCCAGTGGCGGGTTGGGCAGAGTGATTGCAAATGAATTGGCTTTTGCAGGTGCTTCAGTTGCAGTGCAGTATTTTCGCGATGAGGAAGGCGCTTTAGAGACGGCTCGTCATTTAAAGCCAAACGCTAATCCACATCATGTTTTTCAAGCGGATCTTTCTACAGATGAAGTTGATCAAGTTAGTAATCAATTAATTAAAGATATTAAATTTAAGTTCGGAGATATTTCGATTTTGGTAAATAACGCTGCTGATCAAATTCTCACCTCAATTAACCAAATGGATGCTAGCGACTGGAGCCACATGCAAAATTCAACTTTGCGTTCTGCAGTTGCCTTATCGAAGGCCGCAAGCAGCGAAATGTTGCCTGGCAGTTCAATTGTGAATATTTCTTCGGTTGAAGCGGTAACTCCGTTTATTAATCATTCACACTACGCGGCAGCTAAAGCTGGGTTAGAGGCGTTCACTAAATCCAGCGCAAAAGAATTTGCCAAGGGCGGAATCCGAGTGAATGCAGTTCGCCCAGGCTTGATCGATCGAGAAAATTTAGAAATAGATTGGCCGGCTGGTTTTCAAGCATGGAAAGAGCGAAGTGCGCTAGCGAGAGCAGTGAATCCTCAAGAAGTGGCTAACGCTGTTAGATACTTGGCTTCAGAAAGTGCTAGTGGAATAACCGGTGAAATTCTTACTGTTGATGCAGGGTGGTTAATCGGATGAATATGGTTGACATTATCGTCGCCAAACGCGATAAAAAAAGTTTAAGCAAAGAGCAAATTCAATGGTTCATAGATAATTTCACTAAAAATAAAATTCCTGATGAACAAGCTGGCGCATTACTCATGGCGGTATTTTTTAATGGGTTAGCTGAAAACGAATTAGATGTTTGGGTCAAAGCAATGATTGACTCAGGTGAAAAACTTGACTTATCTAATGTTTCAAAACCTACGGTTGACAAACACTCAACCGGAGGAGTCGGAGACAAAATTTCTTTACCCTTGGTGCCGATAGTTGCAGCTTGTGGTGCGGCCGTTCCTCAATTGGGCGGTCGGGGACTTGGAACTTTTGGTGGCACCATTGACAAAATGGAATCCATCACAGGCTGGAAGGCGCAAATACCAAATCAAGATTTAATTAAACAATTAAATGAAATTGGTGGCTTTATTGCGCAACCTGGAGATAATTTAGCCCCGGCTGATCGAAAGATGTATTCCTTCAGAGATGTAATTGGCTGTGTTGAATCAATACCTTTGATTTCATCTTCAATTATGAGTAAAAAAATTGCTGAAGGAACTTCAAACTTAGTGCTAGATGTCAAAGTCGGCCGCGGAGCTTTTATGAAAGATATAAATCAAGCGCGCCAGCTAGCTGAAACCATGGTGAAGATCGGAAACAATGCCGGGGTTAAAACGGTTGCTTTGCTAACTCAGATGAACACACCTTTGGGTAATGCGGCGGGCAATGCTTTAGAGGTAACAGAATCAATTGACGTGCTAAAAGGTGGTGGCCCTAGAGATTTAGTTGAATTAACTCTAACTTTAGCCAGAGAAATGTTAGCCCTTGCAAAAATTGATAAAGATCCACAAAGTGTTATTGATGATGGTTCAGCTTTAAGAATTTGGAATGAAATGGTTAAATCACAAGGTGGGGATTTAACTCAAGGTGTTCCAGTATCCAAAGATATAAGGCATTTTGTTGCAGAGAAATCAGGTTTTATTTCTGATCTTGATGCTTTTAAAGTTGGCTTGAGTGCTTGGCATTTAGGCGCTGGCCGCACTAAAAAAGAAGATGAGGTTAGCAAAACTGCTGGCATTGTTTGCTTGGCAAAAGAAGGCGACCGGGTCGAAAAAGATCAACCAATTTTTGAAATTCATGTAGATGATCCGTCAAGGTTTGCGCAGGCTGAGTTGGCATTACAAGGAGCTGCACTAATTACTCCAGAACCAGGTGAAAAACGACAATTGGTGCTCGAGCGTATCTCTTGAAACATTAGTCACAAAAGTAACATCACAAAATTATTACTTACCTTCAAAAACACCTGCCACTAA
>VFQT010002039.1_pt1 | contig 21835 bp, 21 predicted proteins | sample 3512381 | NCBI WGS metagenome assembly VFQT01 (sample SAMN10412376, study PRJNA504923) | tailings metagenome | isolation source: Relicate 2 Philex TSF3 active mining site | place: Philippines: Tuba, Benguet | collected 2017-08-29
GGGCCGGGATAAATTCGAAGAAGATCCCGGAGTCGGTGTTGAGCAGGAGACCGGCTTCGTGATCCCGGGTATCCTGAAATGCGAAGAAGCCTTCTGAGGCAGGGAAGGTTTCAAGGGTATCAACATTTCGACCGATCGTCTGCATAAGATTATCGCGATACGGTCTGAAATTCACCCCGCCATGCACCATGATGGAGAAATTCGGAAAGAGGTCCTTCACGGGTTTACCACCCTTGCGTACCAGCCGGTCAAAATACATCTGCATCCAAGGCGGGATCCCGCTGATGAGCGACATGTCCTGATCGATGGTCTCGCCGATGATCCTGTCGAGCTTCTCTTCCCAGTCTTCCACACAGTTGGTTTCGTAGCTGGGCAACTGGTTTCTGCGCAGGTAGCTCGGAATATGGTGATTGACGATCCCGCTCAAACGGCCGGTCGGCACACCTCCTACCCTTTCCAGTTCCGGGGAGCCTGACAGGAAGATCATTTTGCCATTGGCGAAAGCGTGGTTCCCGGAATCTGCCATGTAGCAGAGCAGCGCATTGCGGGCCGTATTGATGTGATTGGGGATGGATTCCCGGGTGATCGGGATGTATTTGACCCCGCTGGTGGTACCGGAGGTCTTGGCGAAGTAGATGGGTTGCCCCTTCCAGAGTACATTGTGCCGGCCTTCTTTGACCCGTTCGATCCAGGGTTTGAACATCTCATAATCACGGATGGGGACGGCCCTTGCGAAGGCTGCATGGTCTTGCACATCAGCGAGATGATGTTCGCGACCAAATTCTGTTGACTGCCCCGTTTTGAGCAGGTCCCGGAGAACCCGTTGCTGATCTTCGAGGGCCGTGGTCATCCCCTTTCGGATCTGCTTGTGCACATAACTGGCAAAAGGACGGGCCAGGAAGGATTTTATCTTCATGAAGAAGGGCGCGTTGAACAACAAATATACCGAGGGATGGAAAGAAATCAGGAGCGCTATAACTTTTTTTCCTACTTATCTTTGGAATCGGATGAAATTCCCTACCTTTGCCGTCCTAAATTCTGGAAAATCATGTTCGCAGTAGTAAAGATAGCCGGTCAGCAATTCAAGGTGGAAGCAGGCCAGAAACTGTACGTGCCCCATCTTCAGGGAAACACGGGCGACAAGGTTACTTTTTCCGATGTTCTCCTTGTTGACAACGGTGGAAACATCTCTGTCGGCGGCGACGTTGCAGTGAAAGTAAACGCTGAGATCCTAGGCGAACGCCAGGGCGACAAAGTGATCGCTTTCAAAATGAAGCGTCGCAAGGGTTTCCGCAAAAAGATCGGACACCGCAAACTTTACACCCAGCTGAAGATCGAAAGCATCGCCTGATGCCCTTTCTCTCCATAACATTCAATAAAACGAACGACCATGGCTCATAAAAAAGGTGAAGGTTCCGTCAAGAACGGCCGTGATTCAGAAAGTAAGCGTCTCGGTGTTAAAATATTCGGTGGTCAGCCCGCCCTTGCCGGCAACATCATCCTCCGCCAGCGCGGTACCGTCTACCACCCCGGCAAGAACGTGGGTGTAGGCAAAGACTTTACACTCTTCGCGTTGTCCGACGGTGTTGTACAGTTCCGTAAGACCCGCGGTGACAAGACGGTAGTATCCGTTGCTTCCGTCGAAGTGGCAGGCTGAGCAGCTATTCTGTCATAAAAATTTTGCAGGATATGAAAGTGTAACTACTTTTATCCTGCATTTTTTTTACCAACCCATTAAATTTCAACGAGATGGCCACAGCAAAAAAAGCCGCCAAAAAGGCAGCGCCCAAAAAAGCCGCCGCTCCCAAGAAAGCCGCTGCTAAAAAGGCCGCTGCACCAAAGAAGGCTGCCGCTCCTAAAAAGGCTGCACCGAAAAAAGCGGCTGCAAAGAAAGCCGCAGTAAAGAAAGTCGCCGCTCCTAAGAAAGCCGTAGCGAAAAAAGCAGCCGCTCCCAAGAAGGCCGCCGCCAAAAAAGCCGCCGCTCCTAAAAAAGCTGTTGCGAAGAAAGCTGCTGCCCCGAAGAAAGCCGCTGCAAAGAAGGCCGCTGCTCCGAAAAAAGCTGCCGCCCCTAAGAAAGCTGCCGCCGCCAAAAAAGCCGCTGCTGCTCCTAAGAAGGCCGCCAAAAAAGCATGATGACTCCTCATCATACAGGTCCCGCTTCGGCGGGACTTTTTTTTGTCCCTGCAGAACCATGAAAGCCCGCCACCGGGCAGTACTTTTGCCGGGTGGCGACTGCCCGCCGCAATAGTCAAAAAACCTTCGACATGGACAATTACGCCATCGCCGATCAGTTCTCGCTGCTGGCCAAGCTCATGGACATTCACGGGGAGAACAGTTTCCGGTCTAAGTCTTATGCCTCCGCGGCCTACAACATTGAACAAATGACCGCTCCACTTTCCCAGACAGACCGGAGCCTCATGGCAGATCTGAAGGGCATCGGAGCTTCTACGGCCCAAAAGATCGTCGAGATCCTCGACACCGGCCGCATGAAGTCGCTGGAAGACATGATATCAAAGACCCCGGCGGGCGTCATCGCAATGCTGCAGGTCAAAGGTTTGGGTCCGAAGAAGATCTCCACGATCTGGAAAGAGATGGGCATTGAAAGCATTGGCGAACTGCTCTACGCCTGTCAGGAGAACAGGTTGCTCCTGTATAAGGGCTTCGGCGCCAAGACCCAGCAGAATGTCCGGGAGGCGATCGAGTTCCTGCTCCGGCACCAGGATCGATTCCTCTACGCAGAACTGGAAACGCTGGTACAGGCATTGAATACGCAGCTGGAGTCCGGATGGCCGGGACATCGGTCAGAAATTACGGGGGCCTTCCGCCGTCAATGTCCGGAGATGGATCGGATCGAATTTGTGACGACCATCCCGTTGACCGACCTGGAAACTACATTGAACAAAGACGGGAACGATCACTTCGATCGAACGGATAAGGATAGCCTTGAATGGAAGCGTGAGGAACAGCCACGGGTGGTGTTCCACCATACTTCCGCATCCGGGTTTGGGACAACATTGTTCCGGACCAGCGCTTCCCCTGAATTCCTGATCGGCTGGGAAAAAGCCGGATATGCAGCGCCGTCCACTGAAGATGAGTCGGTCATCTTTCATCAGGCAGGCATGATCACGATCCCTGCCTGTTTGAGAGAAGCCGCCGGCGTGATCGAGCAGGCCCACAACGGGGAGGTTCCGGCGTTGATCGTTCCGGAAGATATCCGGGGCATCATCCACACCCACAGCAACTGGAGCGATGGCAGCCATACCCTGGAAGAGATGGCCCTGGGCTGTATCGAAAAAGGATATGAGTATCTGGTGATCAGCGACCACAGCCGGGCGGCGCAATATGCCGGCGGCCTCAGCATCGAACGCATCCATGAACAACATGCGGCCATTGACGCCCTGAATCGTAAACTGGCCCCTTTCCGGATCTTCAAAAGCATCGAATGTGACATCCTGGGCGACGGCTCCCTGGATTATCCGGATGATGTGCTTGAAAGTTTTGACCTGGTCATCGCCTCGGTTCACTCCAACCTGAAAATGTCGGAAGAAAAGGCCATGTCCAGACTACTCCGGGCGATCGAACATCCCTGTACCACCATTCTCGGCCATCCGACTGGTCGACTGCTCCTGAGCCGTCCCGGTTATCCGGTCGATCATCTTCAGATCATAGAAGCCTGTGCGAAACATGGCGTGGCGATCGAGATCAACGCGCATCCCCGTCGATTGGACCTCGACTGGACATGGATCCCGGCTGCCATGGAGAAAGGGGTGATGTTGTCCATCGATCCGGATGCGCATGCCGTTGAAGCCTTCGGTGACGTGAAGTACGGCGTGCTGGCCGCACAAAAGGGCGGGCTCAAGGCTGAGCATAACCTGAGCAGTTTCACACTGGAAGATTTCAACGTTTGGCTGGAAGATCGACGCGCCACCCGGTACGCCTGAGCCGTCAGAAATTCAGGTAAGCGCCCGAACCTCTTCATCGCCTGGTCACAGATCAGGGGCTGATCAATGGCAGGCGGATGCGGAACGTGGTGCCCTTACCGGTCTCCGTTTCGAAATCAATGGTTCCTTTCTGTTGTTCCACGATGCTCTTGCACATCGCCAGCCCCAGCCCGGTACCGGATGATTTCGTGGTAAAGTTGGGAGAAAAGATATTCGTACGCATGGCCTCGGGGATGCCGGAACCATTGTCTGTAATGGAGATCTGGACCTCTGACCCTGTCCTCGATTCACTAATACGAACATGCCCCTGGCGTCGGTCAGGGATGGCCTCCACGGCGTTCTGAAGCAGATTCGAGAACAAACGGTTCATCTGGGTGCGGTCGGCATGCACGATCAATGGAGATCTTTCCAGATCGAGTTCCATGCGGATGGACTCATTCATGGCATGCAGGTCCGTGACGGCACGAATGGTGTCATGCAGATCAAAATCCTCCTGCCGGGCACTGCCGATGTTCGCGAATTCGGAAAAGTCTGCCGCGATCCGGCTCAGATGTTCGATCTGCTCGATCAGGGTCGTCGAAACCTTGGATGCCAGTTGTGGAACCTGCGGGGAATCCTGATGAATGGCTTTCTGCAGGTACTGGATGCTCAATTTCATGGGGGTAAGCGGATTCTTGATCTCATGGGCGACCTGCCGGGCCATTTCGCGCCAGGCTCCCTCCCTTTCCGTCCGGGCGAGTGCAGCAGCACTTTCCTCGAGTTTCCTGACCATACGGTTGTATTGGGCCACGAGTACACCGATCTCATCCTTCCGATGCCATGCGATCTCCTGGTTGTGCTTGGCCAGACTGATCTCCTGCATTTTTCTGCCGATCCAGGTAAACGACCTGGTCAGCCGCTGGGTGAGCAGCACGGAGATGATGCCCCCGATCAGGAATACAAAGGTGTTCAGATTGATCAGGGCCACCAGGAAGCTGGAGATTTCCTGCTTCAGACCACGGGTCGATGCGAAATATGGAATGTTCACATAGGCGCTCAGTTCCCCCTGTCTGTTCCTGAAAGGCGTGTAGATGCTGATGTATTCCAGCTGCCCGTAGCGTTCCTTTTGCACGAACTGCACGCGCCTTCTGCGCTTCATCTGCCAGTAGGCCACCGGATCCATCTTTCGACTGAGAATGCCTTCGTTGTACACGAAAGGCTGAGAAGAGATCCTGAGGTTTCCCAGGTCATCGTACAGGTTCACATCTGCATCGTGTACCGCGGATAGTTCTGTGATGACCTGCAGAAGGACCTCGTCGTGGGTTGAATCCATCAGGGCCTGAGCATCTGTATCCATCCCGGTGTTGCGAAGTCTTTCATGAAGCTCATCTGACAATACCTGAAGGGTCCGGCCGAGTTTTTCGCGGTTGTTGCGGTCGTACCGGTTGATAAAAAGGACAATGGTTACGGCTCCGATCACCAGGAAGGTGAAAATGCTGATGAAAATGACCGTACCCTGGATCTGCTGACCGATCCCGACGCTCATGCGTTCAGTCTTTCCCCATCGTTCCTGCCCGAGTCGCAGTGAGAAACTTGCGAGCTGGAAGAGGGCGACGAGGAGCAGGGATGCGCAGAAGATATAAGCGAACAGGGTGATGCCTTCCAGCATCACATTTCGTTTTCTGGCGACCAGTACTACCTTGTCGGATGCCGCACGGAACCACAGGACATCATATTCTCCCTCCTTTCTGAATTCGAATTCTTCGGAGGGGATATCTTTTGTTTCGAGGGATACCGGGAAGGGGAATTCGTTGCGGTGCATCCTGAGTTGCAGGCTGTCATACACGGCATATGAATAACCGGACAATCCGTCACTGCTGGATTCTCCGGCAGACCGTACGAGTTCCGGATACAAGGCTTCTTCCCTGAACTCCCGGGGCGTGGAGAGCATATAGAAAACCGCCAGGGGCCGGTCTGCACTGTCCGTCACCATCCGACGGAATATATAGCTGAAGCTGGTCATGTCGCTGGAGAAATAACGCATCCCCGGTACCGAGGTCTTCTCCGCGTTCATGGTATAGATCGTGTTGAGGGTGTCAAAGGTCAGTCTGTCCGTAGCAGAGAGTGGCATGCCGCTGCTATCGAACATGTACAGTCGGGTCTCGAATTTATTTCGGTATCCTCTGAAACTCGATTCGATCAGACTGTCTTTCAATTTTGCCGAGGCCTTGTCTTCGCGGAATCTCGGCAGGTTGTCCCTCAGGAATGAATTGGGGATCCCGATGGTGGCGATGTTGATGAGGAAATCGCTGGAGGGATCGGTTTGCATGGCCAGTTTTTCGGCCGCGGCCCTCCTGAAACCCCGTTCACGGGATCGGTTCTCCGTGAAGATCACCAGGGTGATGGACATGGAGAAAAAGAGCAGCCAGAATACGGTCGCCCCTCCGGATATCCGGCTGTCTGCGCGCATTTCCCGCGGTTTGGTCAGCCAGAGATACAATTGCAGCCAAAGAAGCAGGCCGACCCCGAATCCGACCAGTCGGTTCTCGACAAACAGCAGGATGAAGGTCAGACCAACGGCTGCGGAGAGCAGGGCTTTGACGGGCACCGAGAGTCTGAGCGGACCCGTCATGAAGGCGTACAGCAGATGACTCAGGATGAAATAGCCCATGGAAACGCACCCCATCACAAAAAAGCCCACGGCCGTGTAAGCATCGAGCTTAAAGAAGCTGGTGACCTCGTAGGAAATGGCAGAGTCGGCGATCAGGCTGCGGATGGTATTGCCGGCAGACCAGGTTGCAAAGACGAGGGCACCGGAAAAGATGATCGACAGAGGCATTCTGATGCGTCTGTCACGGACTTCGATGACCGGCGCCTTTCCATGGGTCAACGAACGGACGAATAGCATGATCCAGGCGAAGAGCAATGCATTGATCAGCACATCGCCCAGCGATTTCAGGATGGGACTGGATCCGTAGATCACCGGGTTGAAGAGTTCGTACCGGCGAAAATCTATAGGAATGGGAAAGAAATAACTGGCACCCCGCAGGATCAGCACGGAGCTTACCAGAAAGATGATCGATTTGCGGGTACCAAAATGCCGATGGACGCCCATTGCCACCAGGTGCAACCAGAACAGGATGAACAGGGTGCCCACGAGACGCAACAGCATACCCGGCCAGCCGCTGGCGGGCTCACCGGCCTCAGGGATCGGTTCGAAACGATACAGTACCTTCCCATCGGTATTGAGGACGGGCAGTCCTCTCACATCTTCGGTGATCCTGAAAAAGCGTTCCGCACCCGGCGCACCTGCGAATCCCTTGCGCAGATAGTCGTTCTCGATGAAGTAATCCCAGCGCACCGGGATCAGGGCGCAGATCATTGCCCGGCGGCCTCCTACGATCATTTCCCGGCGGATACAGTCGAAATAACCGTTGGAGAGTTTCACGAGGCCGGCACCAGGAGGAGCGGCGGCCAGGCTGTCGTTCGGGATCGACTGCTGGGTATTCCATCCCACGAGCTTTCTGCTGCCGTTGGCCCGGACATCATACAGGAATACCCCGTAGTTACGGCCGGTGAGGTCGAGTATATCCTGTTCCGTTTCCGCATCCCTCAGGAACCGGCCGATGCGGGCGGTATCCTCGAGCAGGGACGCGAGGTCTGTTTCAGAAAGTTCGATGTGTCGCTGTAATAACCGGCGAACGCCCTGCGGGGAATTGTTGAACGAGAAATAGTTGCTGAAAACAAAGGATAAGGTGAACAGCCATGCTGAGATGATCAGCAGGTACGCATGTCTGTACACGGTATCTGAAATGAATCTTTTCAATGGGAAACGGCCCTTTGTACCTGAAGTTCGGGAAAATTACGGTAACGGGTATGGCAGAATTGTTCAGGACTGCTGGCCGGCCTTGATGCGATTCCAAATGGCATCCATTTCCTCGAGGCTCATTTCGGTAAGCGATCTGCCATCTGCGGTGGCCAACCTTTCCATCGCGGCAAATCTGTCCATGAATTTCCGATTGGTCCGCTCAAGGGCCATTTCTGCATCCACTCCAATGAAGCGGCTGTAATTGACCAGGGAGAAGAGCAGGTCACCGAATTCCTCTTCGACATGGGACCGGGCCGATTCGTATTCAGGCGCCTGGCTGTCCATGGATCCGGCCTCGTCAATGGCCTCCATGAGTTCCCCTTCTTCTTCCTTGACCTTTTCCCATACCTGTCCGCGGTGTTCCCATTCGAAACCGACCTGCCGGGCCTTTTCCTGCAGGCGCATCGCCTTGACCAGGGCAGGCAGGGCCTTGGGTACACCCGAGAGGACGGAAGTCTTACCTTCCTTCATCTTGAGTTTTTCCCAGTTCCGCTTTACATCTTCTTCATCATTGACCTGCACATCACCATAGATGTGGGGATGCCGGTGGATGAGTTTTTCGCATATGCCGTTGATGACTTCCGTCAGGGTGAACTTCCCGGCCTCACTGCCGATCCTGGAATAAAACACGATGTGCAGCAAGAGGTCTCCCAGCTCTTCGCGGATCCCCTTCCAGTCGCCCTCCAGGATCGCATCAGCGAGTTCGTAGGTCTCCTCGATGGTGTGATGGCGCAGGCTATCGACGGTCTGTTTCCGGTCCCACGGGCATTTTTCCCGCAGTTCATCCATGATCCCGACCAGTCGAAGAAAGGCGCTGTCCGGGTTTTGATCCTGATTCGTCATAACGTTGATGGGTAACCGAAAACGGGATTTGACAATACTGGCTTATGCCAGGCACATTCAAAAGTAAATGGCCCCGGTGAGATGCCGAAATAATCTCCCGGGATTCAGGTTTTTCGGACGTAAACCAGGCTTCCTCCCTTGATGATATTGATCAGTTTTCGATTCACTTCGGGCGGCGTGATGAAACAACCTTTGGAATAGGCAACAGGCGCTTCAACATCATGGAAGACGATGGCGCGTTTGCGGGCATTATGATTGACGCCCCGCTCGAGTCCGTCAATGCGCAGGGCGTAGCCGAATTTCCCGTGATAGGATTCTGCGGTCCGGAAAGCGCCGACGCAGGATTTTCCGGTTTCGGGGGTGTTGCTGAAGTTGGTAGCAAATATCTTCCCGCTTTTCATGGCGTGACTGACCCTTGACCTGAGGATGACAGACTTTCGGTTCATGTCAACCACGAACAATCGTTCTGCGAAAAGGGAGCGGTCATAATCAATGACGACCACATGTTTGCGATCGGGCACCTTGAATTCACGGGCAGCCGCCTCGGCCAATGCGATGACCTCAGCTTCGGGGGTGGATGCATCACGACCTTTGCCTGCGTGTTTTCCGGATGACCTTACCACGATCTTTTTGGGGGCGACCGCGATGTCCGCAGGGTTGCAAGCAGACCAGCTAAGGCTGGCGCCGATCAGGAGGATGGTGAAGATTGACTTGTACATGGTGTTTAGGTTGGACACAATGTTATGCAATCATCGAGACATGAACTGTTAAAAATGCAAGGCCCGCCTACCGGTTGACGGAGGCGGGCCTGAATGATGGAGAGGCGGATGATCAGAAATTGATCTCCATGCTGTTCTTTCCGATGTTGATGTTGCGGGCCTGGCCGGAGATCTCCACCGACACGCCGTTGATGATGAACCGGTAGGCCTGGGCAGTTCCCTTGCCTTTGCCGATCTGACCGATCGGAGCAGAGGGCGCTGATTCCTGATCTTCCGAAACGGAAGTGGTCTTGGCCTTGCGTCCGCGCTTGGAGCCGGTACCGAACGAAAGGCCGGCATCCCTAAATTTTTTCTTGTAATTGTTCACGGAAGCGACGGTCACGCCGAACTTCTCCGCGATCTCTTCAGGCTTTACACCTTCCTGGAGCATGGTCTTGATCTGCTCCATATCTTCAGCTGATACTTTTTGTCTTGCCATTGGCTATTTGTATATGGGCAAAAATAAATAAAAATATCAGTACCGTCATACAAATCGATCATTATCGACCGGAAGGATTGGATGGTTTACAGTTCCCGCCTTCGATCCTTATGATTTTCATCAGTAGGGGTCAGGCAGCGCAGGGGGATCGTACCTTTACTGTTATACAGAAAACACAACCACACACATGAAAGTCAAGGACAGGATCATCATCGTCACCGGAGCCGGAAGCGGTATGGGTCGGGCGCTCACCTTCAGATTGTTGAGTATGGGGGCTACGGTGGTCGCGATCGACCGGAATGCCATTTCGCTGGAGGAAACCAGGGCCCTGACCCCAGCCGGAGCCGATCGGTTGCTGACGCGTGTGGTGGACATTACGGATCGTCAGGCGGTGGTGACCCTGCGTACAGAACTCATGGCAAAGACGGGCGGGGTCGATGGCGTCATCAACAATGCCGGGATCATCCAACCCTTCGTTCCCGTCTCCATGCTGGGTGACGCAGCGATCGACCGGGTGATGCAGGTCAATTTCTATGGCACCCTGCACATGGTCAGGCTGTTCCTCCCTCAACTCCTGTCAAGACCGCAGGCACATATTGTCAATGTTTCCAGCATGGGCGGATTCCTGCCTGTCCCCGGCCAGACGATCTATGGTGCTTCCAAGGCAGCGGTCAAATTGTTCACCGAGGGACTCCATGCGGAACTGGCCGATACGAATGTCCGTGTAACGCTGGTGCTCCCCGGTGCGGTGGACACCAACATCACCCGGAATTCAGGGATAGAGATGCCGAAGGCCGATCCATCTGCCCCAGCGATGCCGATGCTTTCGGCCGAAAAGGCTGCTGAAATGATCGTTGATGCGATGGAGGCTGACAAATACCGGGTGTTGGTGGGGCAGGATGCTAGGTTCATGGATTTCATTTACCGGCTGCATCCTGAGCGTGCGGCAAAGTTCATCCGGGAGAAGATGAAAGGGTTGTTGAAGAAATCCTGATCCCAAAGAACCTTTCGAATCTGAGATGGGGGGATGGCTTGTATTTTCATCGTATTTTGAGATAAAGCTCATCCGCAATGCCATGTCGTTTGAAATTAATTATGCCCCGACCATTTACACGAGTAAGTGGGCCGGTGGTCCTTTTATTCCTGCTCACTTGGCTGAGCCTGATCTTTTCAACCAATGCACTGGTCGGACAGACGACCAATCCCTTTCCACATCTAGGTAAACTGATCATCATCGGCGGCGGCACGATCCCGGATACCCTTTTTCAGCTTTTTGCAGTCTATATTGGCGGCAGGGATCGGAACGTCGTTGTCATTCCCACGGCAACGGGAGACGATGATTATATAGCACAGGGTGGGCATCTGAAAAAATTCAGCGAACGCGGCTTCTCTGCTTTACACACCATCCACACCCGCGACCGTAAAAAGGCAGACGACACGGCCTTCATCGGGATGATGAAACGTGCGCGTGGATTGTTCTTTGGTGGCGGCGATCAACAGCGACTCGCAGATGCCTATGCGGATACCCGCCTCCATGAGGAGATGCGGGCCCTGCTGGACCGTGGCGGTGTGATCATGGGGACCTCTGCCGGCGCTTCGATCATGGGCTCCCGGCTGATGGGCGGCGATCACCGGGCCAGTCCGCAAAAGCCGGTCGAACTTCCAGCCGGCCTCGGCTTTCTGCAACATACAGCGATCGATCAGCATGTGTTGGTCAGGAATCGGCAATTCGATCTGCTGCCCATCCTTAGGGCGGACACGACACTGCTGGGTATTGCGGTCGATGAATCCACAGCTGCGGTCGTGGAGGGAGATATCCTGTCGGTGGCGGGCAAATCGTATGTAATGGTATATGATCAGGTCCAATGGCGACGCCAGGAATCGGAATGGGGATCAGTGTATAGGCCATTCATCATGATGCGCACCGGTCAGCGATATGATCTCAGAAAACATGTGTTATTAAAGTAACTTATCGAAAGGATCCCTCCCGACACGCATTAATAAATAAATATAAGTTCATCGATTTAATCCTCATTATTTGAAATGATACAATGGATCTCGAATCAAGTACCGAAACCACCATACATTGCGTCCATTTTCAACTATTATCTATCCGATGATCTGGAAGGCTACCAGGCCTATGATGAACTGACGATTGAACTGGCGAAGCGAATGCCGGGATTCCTTGGATATGAAAGTTTCAAGCATGATGGCCGGGGATCATTCATCAGCTACTGGAAGGACATGGAATCGATCAGATCCTGGGCCGCTCATCCGGATCATATCGAAGCAAAAAAGAAGGGAAGATCCACATGGTACCGATACTATCACAGTGCCATTGCAGAAGTAAAGTCACTGCATATGCACAGGCTGTAGCATATCGGTCGAAGAGTTGGCGTACTTTTACACCATGCAGTCCTCCTCTTTTTCTATCTCAGATGCGCTCTCTCATTTACGGATCAAGGCGTTAAACCCCATGCAAGAGGCTTCATTGGAAGCCAATGCATCTCATTACGACGTGGTATTACTGGCAGATACGGGTTCCGGCAAGACCCTGGCTTTCTTACTGCCGGTTGCGCAATTACTGGATAAAACAAAATCTGTTTGTCAGGCATTGATCGTAGTATCCACCCGTGAACTGGCGCTGCAGATCGAACAGGTGTTCAAGAAAATGGGTACCGGATTCAAGATCACCTGTTGCTATGGCGGGCACTTGAGAGAAACTGAGGAAAACAATCTGAAGCAGGCGCCATCATTGATCGTTGGTACTCCGGGCAGGCTGGCCGACCATCTCCGGAGAGGGAATATAGAGACCAGTCATATCGAAACCCTTGTGCTGGATGAATTTGACAAATCCCTCGAACAGGGCTTTGAAGCCGAAATGTCATTCATCATATCATCTCTTCCTGCCCTGAAGAAACGTATCCTGACATCCGCAACAGAGGCGGTAGAGATCCCTGATTTTGTCGGCTTAAAGGATCCCGTTGAGCTCAATTTCCTGACCGGGAAGAAATCTGAAGCACTGGCCGTTCAGATGGTGCGGAGCGATGATGCAGACAAAACAACCACCCTGTTCAATTTGATCTGCAAGTTGGGCAACCGCTCAACCATTGTATTTTGTAACCAACGGGAATTCGTTGAGCAAGTCAGCCGTTTTCTCAAGGACAAGGGGATCCCAAATGTGTTTTATCACGGTGCCATGGAGCAGGATGATCGCGACGTTGCATTATGTAAATTCAGAAATGGCAGTTCGAATCTGTTGGTAACGACAGACCTGGCCGCCCGCGGGCTTGATATTCCAAACATACGCTACATTATTCATTATCAATTGCCGACCTCCCAGGAAGCTTATATTCATCGCAATGGTCGTACGGCCAGAATGGACGCCAGTGGAACCGCCATTTTGATCCTTGCCCCGCACGAAACAATACCACCCTACATTGAGCCGGCTCCAACAGAGATGGAGTTGACAGCCAATGCTCCCTTGCCTGAAAAGCCTAACTGGACAACATTCTACATCAGCGCCGGGAAGAAAAACAAAATCAATAAAATTGATATTGTTGGATTTCTGACCAACAAGGGGCGATTGAAGAAAGATGATATAGGATTGATCGAAGTCAAAGACTTCATCTCCTTCGTAGCCATTCGAAAAGCCAATGCCGGAGCAGCATTGCAGTTGATCAAAGACGAGCGGATCAAGAATAAAAAAGTGAAGATCGATATTGCGAGGTGAGGGTGGGATCGGAGGGTTGGAGGATCAATGGCTCTGTGAGCCAAATCTTTCCCGGTCTAAAGTGTCATCATTTAAGAAAAGTTGCACGATCGATATTGAGGATGAAGATCTTATAAAATGCTAAATTCGAGTATGGACAATTTTAAAATGGACAGAACTGCCTTCAAAGGGCATACTCAGCAAGAAGCGGCTAATCATTCGGATTATTACAAAAAACTTTCCTGGCAGGAACGTTTAAAGATCGCAGCATATCTCAATAGCGTAGCCTTTAATTACGATATATCCAATCCGCCAAAAATGGACAAGAAAATATTTGCAGCAAGATCGATGATGGGATGATGGGAAACATTTTCAATAATGATTTTCGGGATTTTATTTCAGCATTAAATAAATGTGATGTAAGGTACATGCTGGTTGGAGGGTATTCCGTGATTCTTCATGGATACGCCAGAACTACAGGGGATATGGATTTGTGGGTTGAGCGAACAGTTGAAAATTATGTAAAAATTTCAGCTGCATTCGATCATTTCGGGATGCCTGTCTTTGATATGACAGCTCAGAATTTTCTTAAACATCCGGTATGGGATGTATTCACATTTGGAATTCCTCCTGTAGCCATTGATCTCATGGTCAGCATTGAAGGGTTCAGTTTTGATGAAATTTATAAACGTTCTGTGTTAATAAAGGAGGCGGGAATTGAGGTCCGAGTTATACATAAAACCGATTTGATTGCCCTGAAACAAAAAGCCGGTCGATTAAAGGATCTGGATGATTTGGAGAATTTGAAGTGATGGGGAAATCAAATATTGACTCAGTTATCCAGGATACTTTGTGAAGGGATAGGCCCGCTGCGCGTGCCAAAGACCGGATTACCTGTGGTGATCCAGGATGTCTTACGAGGGGGCTGCAACCAAAAGTCCCGCCCGGCCCGCTGCGCGTGCCTAAGACCGGATTACCTGCGGTGATCCAGGATGTCTTACGAGGGGGCTGCAACCAAAAGTGCCGCCCGGCCCGCTGCGCGTGCCACGGGATTTTCCATTTCGCTTAGCTGGCAAGCAAGCTTGCCGCTTCTCGAAATGAAAAATCCCGCACTTCGTGCGGGACTTTTGGTTGTGCCCTTTGCTGGACGAAGTACGAACGACTTGTTTAAGGATTTAGCCTCATTATCAATTCATTATGTAAGCTTCCCCTTGTCAGCACCAAATTCAATTACTGCTTTATAAGAATAATATCTTTGGGCATTGTTAGGCCATATTGAAAAGTTGGGTCTATAAAAGTACCCTCCGCTGTTTCCAAGTGCCAGATTATTGTAGGAGGTGTACCAGCTACATATTCTAAAATTAAATTATTTATTTTTTTCTTTGTCAAATCTTTTATATTGCCATCAACTTTTGAAGTGTCAGTTCCCAATTCATTTGATAATAATACAGTACTTTTTTTATAATTAAGCCCTATGCTATCAAATCTATTCAGAGCATCATGAATTATAGTTCCATTCTTTACGTATTTATGGACACCAAACAACACATCTTTTTGATAATTAGAGAAATCAGTATTAAATTTTTTTAACTTAATGATTATGGTATCATTTCCGTTAACCCACTGCCAAGTACCCTCAAATTTATTTATGTAATTATTTAGTTCATTGGTGCCAGGTGCTGGCGGCTGTGCAATCATTCTAAAACAACTCGCCAGAAAAAGGGGAACTATAATTAATATTTTCATAATTTTTTATTTTACGATTAAAGATTGTTTACTGAGGGCAAGGCACACTCACCCAGTTATTGTCTCTATTTAAGGATATTGTGCTGTAACCCGACAGCTCATTATTGGCTTTTAATAGCTTAACACCTGCTCTTTTGTCCTTTAAAAATTTTAGAAACCTTTTTTCATTTTCCTCAGGTGTGTTTGTTCTATTTATACGGTAAGATTTATAGTCATTACTTAATTTTATCATGTCGTATTGACTTTCTTCAAAAAAATATGTATTAGCGAAACTTGTTAAAGCTGCAAAGTCATCAATAACTATAAGATAAACTCCAACATCTGTTACTACTCCGAATGTAAATACAGAATCTGTTTTACCTAAAAGGTACAGGTCATACAAAGTCTTTAAATCGTCGGGTGAAAATATTGGAAGGGGGCAGGCATTATTATGTGAGTGTATGTATGATTTTAGACTTTTGAATTGTTGTCATATAACGCTGTAAATAAGGAAAATCCTATCAAACTTCCAATAACCCGAAAGTGGTATTTTCCGCAGAGTCTGTCCGTCAGGGTTGCTTACAACTTATCTATAAATCCACGTTTTACCACCCTATCCCTTCAATTATAATATATAGGTCTGTTTTGATATACATCCAGCATAACCCCCACACCAATACTCCGCCGGCATACTCACCTTCGCTGCTCCTTCTTCACCAATAAACTTCAAATATGACGATTTGAATTGTGTCATGCGACGGCCTTGATAATTGGAGAGAGCATCTTTCCAAATTGATTGGTAACGTATGACCTGCGATCGGTGTGGGAGTTTACCAACTCACATTCGGCAAATTTGCCATGCTTTTTTCGGTTGAACCTGCTCATTTGGTGCCTCTTTAATCCTTGATCACCTTTGACGAAATACTCACTGGTCAGAAATCGATTCTGAAAAGTGATGAACGGTTCTGAAAAAAATACCGTTCCAGAACGGAATCACCCGTCCCGGAACGGTATTGACCGATTACGAACCTTTAAGCCGTCCCTATTTTTTTACAGCTGAATCCCTCCCCTCATGCTGCTTCAATTTGTCGATCAATGCCTGCTTATCACGACCCAGACCTGCAATAGTTTGCTGTAGGTTTTTCTGATTTTGCTGCAACCTTTGGTTCTCGAAAAACAGGTTGTCATACACACGATTCAAAGCATCCTGCTCTTCCCGCAGGCCGGACAGGAGCTTCTTGGTAGTAGCATTTCTACAATATTGGTAATATGCCACACCGGCAAGCATCACTAACCCAACGGTAAAAATGGTCTTAGTATTTGATTTATCATCTTCTTTGCTCAGTTTTGTGAACAAGCCTGATCAGCTACACTGATCCATGGCGTCCTACGAGGGGGCAACGAGTAGAAGTCCCTGCTCGCTACGCCGCGCAGAAACCACTCTGAACGCTGAATGCTGAACTAAAAACTAACCCCGAATCAGGTCAGCGAAGCTGAACGATTAGGGGTTTCGTGCCCCTGATTGGGCAAATATCCAACCAATTTTTGGACGATTTAAAGGAAATAGCGGCTTTTAAGGGACTTTTCCGGGAAAATACAGACAGGTAGCTAAAACCGCATCCTTTGAATCCTGACAGCATTTAAAATAGCCAGTAAAGCCACCCCTACGTCTGCAAAGACTGCTTCCCACATGGTGGCTAATCCACCTGCGCCTAATGCCAAAACAATGGCCTTTACAGCAAAGGCAAGGATGATATTTTGCCATACGATCTTTTTGGTCTGTTTGCCAATATTGATGGCAATAGCAATCCGGCTCGGCCTGTCATCCTGTATCACCACATCGGCAGTTTCAATCGTGGCATCGCTGCCCAAACCACCCATTGCTATCCCAACATTACTCAATGCCACCACCGGGGCGTCATTTACCCCATCACCCACAAAAGCAACGGTTTCATTGCGGTCTTTAATGGCCTTTACTTTGTTAACTTTATCTTCTGGCAACAAATCGCCAAAAGCGTTGTCAATTCCCAACTGATCTGCAACAAATTTTACTACGGAGCTTTTATCGCCACTTAGCATGGTAGTTTTCACATTCATGCTGTGCAGTTTGTTTACCGCTTCCTGTGCATCTTCCTTAATACTGTCGGCGATGGTGAGCCAGCCAGCAAATTTTTTGTCATACGCAATAGCTATTGAGGTGTAAACAATTGCCGAAGGGTCAATGTCGTATTTGATAGAAAACTTATCCATCAGCTTAAAGTTGCCGATCAATAATTCTTTGTCATTTACCTGGGTTTTCAATCCATGCCCCGCAATTTCTTCGGTATTGCTTAATTGTATGGATGTATTTACTGCTCCAACATACTGATGAATAGCTGTTGCAACCGGATGGGTACTTTGGCTCTCCAGGACATTAACCATTGCAAGCAATTCCTCTTTATTAAACTCAGGTTTTATGTTTACTTCCTGCACTTTAAAAACACCTTCCGTCATAGTGCCGGTTTTATCCATCACTACATTTTGAATCCCGGCTATTATATCCAAAAAATTGCTTCCTTTAAAGAGTATGCCATTCTTACTAGCTGCACCAATGCCGCCAAAATATCCTAACGGTATTGAAATTACCAATGCACAGGGACAACTGATAACTAAGAAAACCAATGCCCGGTAAAGCCATTGACTGAATACATAGTTTTCTACAAACAACATTGGCACAACACAAATAAGTATTGCCAATAAAACCACAATGGGAGTATAGATTTTAGCAAACTTTCTTATAAATAATTCGGTGGGTGCTTTTTGTGCAGTAGCATTTTGTACCAGTTCTAAAATCTTACTCAACTTACTATCTGTGTAAGCAGTGGTAACTTTTACCTGTGCCACAGTATTCAGGTTTATCATTCCTGCCAGTACAGTTTCACCTTTTGCTTTTGTATCTGGCTTGCTTTCTCCTGTAAGTGCTGCGGTGTTAAATGATGCTGATTCAGAAATTAGCTCCCCATCTAATCCTAATTTTTCACCTGGCTTTAATTGAATGATGTCGCCGATATTTACGGCTTCTGCCTTCACAGTTTTTTGCTGGCTATTTTCCAAAACCGTTACTTCATCAGGCCGCTGGTCAAGCAATGACTTGATATTTGATTTTGCCCTCTTTACAGCTAAGGTTTGGAATACTTCGCCTACTGCATAGAACAGCATCACTGCCACACCTTCGGGATATTGCCCAATTGCAAACGCTCCAATTGTGGCAATACACATAAGTAAAAATTCAGAGAAGATTTCACCTTTGCCAATACTTTCAACTGCTTCTTTCATTACAGGAAAGCCAACAGGTAAGTAAGCTACTGCATACCAAAGAATCCTTACCCAGCCTGTAAACCAGGTTTGCGGTAACCAATTATCAAACGCAATGGCCGTAAATAATAAAACCAAACTAATGATTGCAGGAAGAAACATTTGCAATATTGTTTGACTGCTTCCAGAATGGTCATGTCCGTCCCCTTCTTCATGTTCGTGGTCATGTCCATCATCAGGGCTATGTCCTTCCTTTAGTAATTCCTTTGCACCGGCTTTGGTATAAATTTTTTCTTCCTGTGTGCAGCAGGTCATTCTGCCCTGTGCATCATAAGTATGCTTGTGATTGGGGTCTTTATTTACCATCTTACTTTTTTTGAAAACTGCAAAAAAGAAAATTCTGTACTGTATTAAATGGTGTTATATGGTCTTCGGTTATACACTTAATTCTGTCAAATGCAATCTCAAACCTTGCACTCATGGATGCTTCGTTGTACTGCTGAATTTGCAAGCCGCTGCATTTTTCGGGTCCGTTTTCTGAAAATGTACCTAACACTAAATACCCTTTGTTACTAATACCTGTTTCAGCAATAGCTACATATTTATTAATGGCATCATCGTTTGTAAGAAAATGAAAGGCTGCCCTGTCGTGCCAAAAATCAAACTGTACTGGTGGTTCAAATTCTGTTATATCAGAAACAACCCAGTTTACACAATTTGCCTTGTCGCCCAATCTTTGTTTTGCTTTTTCAATGGCCGTAGCGGATATATCCAAGACCCAAATATTTTTATACCCTTTATCTAACAAGGCATCAACAAAATGACTATCGCCGCCACCAATGTCAATGATATTGGCAGTTAGTGACAAGTTAAATAGTTCCAAAAATTCCATTGATGTCTTTGGATAAGGTTGAAACCAACTTACTTCACTTTCAGTTTTTGTGGTATAAATTTTCTCCCAATGTTTTTTTTTTCACTCATAATATTTGTTTTATTTAAAAAATTAGTGCCTTAAAAGTATATTTGGTGGGTTCGGAAACACTGCTGACTAAAGTTTTTTACAACCATACATGCAGGGCTCCGACCCATGTAAGTATTTTACTTTATCTTGCTTTTTTGCAGCAACACATTTACTCTGTATTTTTTAAGCCTTTCGTCATAGCCTGCCAGATCTGTATTATATTTAAACTCAGATTCAATAAAACTCAGGAATACTGTATTGTACGCAAAAGACTCTTTTAAATTCTTAATGGTTAGCTTTAATAACCTTCCATTTTTTCCAACGCTGAAATAATAGTTTGTAACATTTGTTCTGCCTGCCGGCGGCTTTGCAACCTGATGCCTGTATATGAGTACCTCTTCATTGTCACTTAAAAGCAACAACTCCTTCTTGTTTAAAAATCTATACATCTGCCCATTACAAGTTTGAAAGCCGTACAGACTGCTTTTAGGAAACTTGTAGGTGCTGTCGCTTTCCTTTACCGTTACATAATTTTTAATGAAAAAATCATTCAGCAAAATTTTGTTTTTGGATTTACACTCAAAATCAAAAGAAGGACTGTCGTTTATAAACTCAGCAGCATCTTTATACAAACATTTAACTTTACTTCCTTTCTGGGCATACAAAAATGCCGGAAATAACATTAAAACGAGCATGTATTGGCCTGCTGTTTTCATTTGAATAAATATTTTAATCTTCATGCCCTTCTGTATTGGTCATTTTAGCCGAAACAAAGAAGGCTCCTTTAGTAACAATCTTAGCTCCTTTAGGAATTTCCTTTATCAATGTTATCTCTGTATAGCCAATATCTGCTGTGCCTTTTGCCACCGGTATCCGTTCAAATGTTATTTCTTTTTCTTCCTTTTTTGCATCCTGCTTCAAGCTATCTTTTTCAGCAGCCTCTATAAGTACAAAAATATAATCCTGTCCATCAACTCTTACAATAGCTTCGTTCGGTACAGCAGGTACAGTTGTTTTGTCCAGGCTCACAATTGCGGTAACATTCATGCCATCAATCAAGCCTGTTTTATCTCCTTTCACCATTGCATGAACAGAAACAGCTTTACTTTCTCCCTCAAATGATGAGCCCAATGAAAATATCTGTGCATCATACTCTTTACCGGGGTTGTTGGTAATATTAAAATGAATGGTCTGATTATTCTGCAATTTCGGTAAGTCCTTTTCATACACAAACAAATCAAGGTGCAACTGGCTGTTATCAACAATTTCAGCAACGACAGTTGTTACATCCACATAGCTCCCCATTTTTACAGTTACGTTGCTTACAACACCGTTAATTGGGCTTGTAACAGCCAATACCGAAATCAATTTTCCATTGGAAAGCCGAGCAGGGTTAATACCCATCAATTGTATCTGCTGTGCCAGTGTTGACTTGAGTGTTCGTAAACTTCTTAATTCTGTTTCTGCTGCCTGTAAATTTTTTAAAGCCCCTGCGTTGCCTTCATTCAGTTCTTTTTGGCGTTTTACTTCCAGTTCAGCAAAAGCAATTTTTGCATTAACACCGAGGTATTGGCTTTGCGCCTGTATAAATTCAGGGTTAGCAATGGTGGCAATGGTTTGCCCTTTTCTGACCTGGTTGCCCGGCTGAACCAGCAGGGATTTTATAACACCGCTGTAAATAGAATTTACACTGGCTTTGTTCTGATTTGGTACTTTCAGCACTCCATTTGTTTTAAGTGCTGCGGTTAATTGTTTTTCTTCAATGGTTCCTAATTCAATGCCAATGCTTTTTATCTGTTCATCGCTGAGAACAGCCAGGTTGGGGTTCTCGTCTTCATGCTTGTCCTTAGGAATTTTTGCTTCAGTTTTAGCCGCTTCAGTATTACCCTTGCTGCCGCAGGAAACAAAAGAAACAAGGCTGGCGAAAATGATTACTATTATTAAAAACTTCTTCATCGTTTTATGTTTATTGATTGATGTAATAATTGTATTGAATGACTGAATGATTATAGGCATTGAGATTCTCCAAATAGTTTTTTTGTATTTCAATGGCCTGTGTTAAAAACTGTGACAGCTCCGCAAAACTTATTTCACCGGCACGGTAAGCTAAGGAAGCTGCTTTTATTATTGCATCAGCCTGTTTCAGTCCACTTGTTTCATAAAAGGATAACATGCTGCGGTTCTTTTCTACTTCCTGCTGCATCTGCAATTTTTGAGTATTGAGTACCTGTGCTTCATACTCATATTGCTTTTGCTGTACTGCCATATCTGCCTGCGCCACTTTCACTTTGTTCTGGTATGCTTTTGCACCAAAT